>ERZ772918.3-NODE-3-length-218987-cov-6.49395_pt1 | contig 218987 bp, 149 predicted proteins | sample MGYA00512118_ERZ772918 | MGnify/ENA primary metagenome ERZ772918 (study PRJEB29015, sample SAMEA2737939) | human oral metagenome | biome: human oral; feature: human-associated habitat; material: dental | place: China | collected 2135 ... | reverse complement strand
CGTTAACTTGTTACTTGTCAATGACAAGTGCGACCGTATCTGCTAATGAACGTGTGCGGTTTGTTGGGCTAATAACTAGAAATTCTAGTAAATCTTGTCGGACTTGTCGGACTTGTCAGACCTGTCTGACCCGTCTGACCCGTCTGACCCGTCTGACTAGGAGAACTAGAAGAGCTAGATAAGATAAACTAGCCCCGCTAGCTTAATTAACCAAATGCCTGAAACTCATTAACCCGCCTGCCACCGCCTCGTTTTTTGTCTGCTTTTCCGTACAGCTTTTAACACTATGGCTGCCCTTTTTATCCACCACCTCACCCCACTTGCCCAAAAAATCGATTCTCGCGAGGGTTCATTTTGATGCAAAAAGGGGGTGGCTTGTGAATGCGGCAAAATGAATATTTATTTCAAAAGACCGCCATTTGCGCGCTTTTGGAGGCCATTTTCTACTAAATGCAGTGTGTTTTGGTGCTAAATGCAGTGCATTTTGGTGCTAAATGCAGTGTGTTTTGGTGCTAAACGCAGTGCATTTTGCTACTAAATGCAGTGCGTTTTGGTGCTAAATGCAAGGTAAAATGGTGCTAGACGCAAGGAGATAAGCATAAAAATACACAGGAATAGTATAAATAAAACCTTTCAGAACCATCAAAAACATGGTCAAAAAGGGCAAAACGACCGTTAAAAAGTGGGATTTTAGGGGCTAAATGTGCGTAATTGGGCTTGAGAAATTTTGAGTTGGCAACCAAACTAGAAAGGCAAAATGGTGCAAAATGCAGGTTTCGCTCCTAAAAACAGACAAAACAAAAGGCGTGAAAGACTAAAAATAGTGACTATTTACCCACTTTACGGCCTAAATTTTCGCTAGAACGGAGTGGAATTTAGAGCGCATTTGTAAAACAAAAGATAAAATTTTAAGTTTTCAGCCGGTGAGTTATTTGCGTTGATAAGTTGATGAGTTTGGGAGTTATTTGAGTTGATGAGTTAGTGAGTTTACAAGTATGGGAGTATGGGAGTTGTTTGAATTGATGAGTTTATAAGTATGGGGGGAGTTGTTTGAGTTGACGAGTTAGTGAGTTGGTGAGTTTATAGGTATGGGAGTTGATGAGTTATTTGAGTTGATGAGTTTATAGACATGGGCGTTTGGGAGTTGATGGCTTTGTAAATTGTCGAGTTAATGCGGAGGTGAGTTTTTTAAGTTGACGGGTTGATGTATTCGGGACACTAAAATATGTTTTTATATGGTAGTACGTTGCGTATTTTTATTGAGTACCCAATTTTCTAAAGAAGAACAGAAAGCATCAAAGCTAGGAGCAACCACTATCAATCCTTCTTCCAATGAATACTCATGATAAAATGCTTTAATTACCCCCGTTGAAACCTCTATCCAAATATCATTACCACATCCATCATCAGCAAAGGGGATATGGGTTTGGACAAAATAATCTAACTGAGCATCATCCTGTAATTGAAGATTCCTAACCTTAACGATATCATCAAGCTTTAAAAAGAAACCTATTTCTATTTTATCCCAATCTCCTTTTTTAATTGGATAAAACGTATGCCTAAACATCATTGCCTGCTTTGGGAACAAGACGCCATCAAACATGAGATAAAATTGAATGAAACTATTGATCTTATTACTACCAACTCCCAAAGACTGCCTTATTTCTTCTTCGGAAAGCCCAGAATCCCTGCCTTCATACAACAATCTGTTATTGGTAAACAAGTTCATTTTTTCCTTCTTCTTATATTACTTTATCTGTTGTTTCTTGCATGCAGTACTTCAAAGCACTGGCATAGGTACGTATGATTCAACAGCGAAAACGCAGTTTGTGCGCACTTAAAATGCGAGGTGGGCTCCAACATCCACTCTTGAATGGATTTGGAACCCACCTCCGTTAAAACTACGACAAGCCTTCGATTACGCCGTCCACAACGTCGATGCGTTCGGCTTGTGGGCTCTTTGGCAAGCCAGGCATGCGCATGATGTCGCCTGCAACAGCCACAATCATTTCCGAACCCGTGTTGATAACAAAGTCGCGGATGGTGATATCGAAGTTGGTAGGCAGTCCGTAGGCCTTCGCATCCTCCGAAAACGAGTATTGCGTCTTAGCAACACACACAGGGAAATGCTCTAAGCCCAGTTCCTTAATGCGCGCCAACTTCTTCTTGGCGGCAGGTTTCAGCACCACCTTGTTTGCCCCATATATGTTTTGGGCAATCTTACGCACCTTCGTTTCGATGTCGTCGGCATCGTCGTAAAGCATACGCAGCGGTTCAGAGGGGTTCTTCTCGATGGTTTTAACCACCAATCGTGCGATGTCTTCCGCCCCTTTTCCGCCCTCGCCAAAGGCCGTGTTGAGTGCAAAGCCCACACCAAGTTCCTCGCAATGGCGGCGAACGACGTCTAATTCCTCATCGGTGTCGGTGGCAAAGCGGTTCAGGCACACCACCACCGTTTGGCCAAAGGCCTGCATGTTGGCGATGTGCTTGTCCATATTGGCCAATCCGCGGCGCACACCCTCCACGTTAGGCTCCTTTATTTCCTTTTCGTTCACGCCGCCATGCATCTTCAATGCCTGTGCGGTGGCCACCAAAACGGTGAGTTTGGGCGAGATGCCCGCCTTTCGGCACTTAATGTCGAAGAACTTTTCTGCGCCCAAGTCGGCACCGAACCCCGCCTCTGTGATGGCATAGTCGCCAAAGGTCATGGCCATCTTAGTTGCAAGCACGCTATTGCAACCGTGTGCGATGTTGGCAAAGGGACCGCCGTGGATAAAGGCCGGCGTATTCTCGATGGTCTGAACCATATTGGGATGGATGGCATCGTGCAGGATGGCAACGATGGCACCGCCCACACCCAGGTCTTTAACGGTGAAGGGCTTGCCTTGCAGCGTTACGCCCAGCAGCACGTTGTCGATGCGGCGGCGCAGGTCTTCTTCGCTTGTTGCGAGGCAGAAGATGGCCATTATCTCCGAGGCGGGCGTGATGTCGAAGCCCCCTTCGGTAACAATTCCGTCGGTTTTTCCGCCCAATCCCGTAACGATGGTGCGCAGGTTACGGTCGTTCACATCGAGTACGCGCCGCCACAACACCTCTTTCATGCCGAACCCGTCGTCTTGGTGTTGGTAAATATAGTTGTCTAGCAGGGCAGCAATCATGTTGTTGGCCGAAGTGATGGCGTGGAAGTCGCCCGTAAAGTGCAAGTTAATCTTCTCCATCGGCAACACCTGTGCATATCCGCCACCAGCTGCTCCCCCCTTCATGCCAAAGCATGGGCCTAGCGAGGGTTCGCGTAAAGCAACCACGGCGTTCTTCCCTATGCGGTTCATGCCTAAGGCCAAGCCCACGCTGACGGTGGTTTTACCGTTTCCGCTTTTGGTGGGCGTAATGGATGTAACCAAGATGAGGTTGCATTTCTTTACGCGCTCTTCGTCGATGAGCGTGTATGGAACTTTGGCGATGTGTTTGCCATAGGGTTCTAACTTAACGGCAGAAATGCCGGCCTTTGCGGCAATGTCGTTAATAGGCAACAGTGTAGCCTCACGGGCAATCTCGAAATCTGTCTTCATAGATGTGTAAAGCGTTAGTATAGTAATAATCTTATTGATTTAACTCTGGGTCAAATTTAGGTTATTTTTTTGCAACAGCCAAGCGTTTTGCCAATAAAAAGACAGCTGATGTTGTATTTTGTGCATGCAGGGGCGTGCAAACGAGGTTGTGAAAAGCGTGGGGGAAGGGGGCAGTTGGTGGGGTGATGGGGTGGGGAGTTGGGGAGTTGACAAGTTCTTATATCTTGCTTTGACACAAACGCTGCCCTATACTTGACATAAGAACATAAGGGACATAAAGCGGATCAATGGGATTTTTTCTGGATTAGATAGCCAATACACTAATAACCGCGAGCCATCTTTTCATCTTTAGGAGTTAAAGGAGTTAAGGAGTTATGGAGTTAAGCCAAATGTAGAGGTGGCGCAGCCATCTTTTCACCTTTTCACCTTTAAAAGGCGTCAGCCATTTTTTCACCCTTTCACCTTTTCACCTTTTCACCTTTTCACCTTTTCACCCTTGCCAGTTAATGAGAAGGGCGGCTGGGGCAAACGCATCACTTTCTGCCCTTCGGGCTGCCCAATTTCCCGAAAAATGTAGTACCTTTGCACCACGATAACAACGGTTAGGCATAGCCTAACACACTTTTCCAACAACAAAAGTAATGAAAAAGCTATATATTGAGACCTACGGCTGCCAAATGAACGTGGCCGATAGCGAGGTGGTGGCTGCGGTAATGCAGATGGCCGGCTACGAGATGTGCCAAGACGAAGCCGAGGCCGACGCCATTTTTATGAACACTTGCAGCGTGAGAGAGAATGCGGAGAACAAGATTTATAACCGACTTGACACGCTGCACGCCGAACAGAAGAAGGGACGAAAGGTGATTTTGGGCGTGCTGGGCTGCATGGCCGAACGCGTGAAAGACGACTTGATTGAGAACCATCACGCACAGTTGGTGGCGGGACCAGACTCGTATCTTAACCTGCCCGACATGATTGCGCAGGCAGAGGCGGGCAATAAGGCCATCGACATCGCCCTATCGAAGACCGAGACGTATAAGGATGTGGTGCCGAAACGCGTGGCATTGGCCAAGATTAGCGGCTTTGTGAGCATCATGCGCGGCTGCGACAACTTCTGCCACTATTGCATTGTGCCTTATACGCGCGGCAGAGAGCGGTCGCGCGATGTGGATAGCATCCTTAACGAGGTGCGAAACCTGCAACAACAAGGCTACAAAGAGGTTACGTTGTTGGGGCAGAACGTTAACAGCTACCGATTTGTGAACGAAGAGGGACAAACAATAGACTTCCCCCAACTGTTGCGACTGGTGGCCGAGGCGGTTCCCACGATGCGTATTCGCTTTTCTACGCCACATCCCAAGGACATGAGCGACGCCACACTTCGCGTTATCGCCGAAGTGCCGAACGTTTGCAGGCACATACACCTGCCCATACAAAGCGGTAGCGACAAAGTGCTGAAACTGATGAACCGCAAATACACTGTGGAATGGTATCTTAGCAGGGTGAAAGCCATTCGCGAGCTGGTGCCCGACTGCGGACTGTCGACCGACATCTTTGTGGGTTATCATGGCGAGACGGAAGCCGACCACGAGGAGTCGCTACGCATTATGCGCGAAGTGGGTTACGACTCGGCCTTTATGTTCAAATACAGCGAACGGCCTGGCACTTATGCCTCGAAACACCTGCCCGACGATGTTCCCGAAGACGTGAAGATACGTCGCCTGAACGAATTGATAATGGTTCAGAACGAGAGCTCGGCTCGCGCCAACCACGCCGAGGTGGGAAATGTTCGCGAAGTGTTGGTTGAAGGTCCATCGAAACGCAGTCGCGAACAGCTTTGTGGTCGAACCGAACAAAACAAGATGGTGGTGTTCGACAAGGGCAACCACCATATCGGCGAGTATGTAAAGGTGCGAATAACGGGCAGCACCAGTGCCACGCTTTTTGGAGAAGCGATAGACTAAAATGGCCAAGCGATAGAAAATGCGGGGACAAGTGGCAATAGGCTGCTTGTCCCCGCAATGGGTTTATGCCTTAATAATACCAAGAACACCATCCATTATGATGGTCCAACGGAAAAGAAAGGCCGGATAAGGTTTGTCTTTAAATGTACAAATGGGCAAGCCATAGATGCTGCATTGCTCTAAAAAGAGAATAGAAAGGAGAAAGGGTGCAGCCTGATCTCACCAAATACAAGTCCTGTGCAACGGCATGTTGCACAGGACTTATTGTTAACATGGGCTGCCAAGTGGGCTGCAAGTGTTGGCAGGCGCACACGTTATTGCACGATACGCTCTACAACTTGCATGGTACACATGTGCCTTCCAAGGCCGTTCCCTGCCTTCATCAAAGTTTCTTTCCCACATTCATCACAATTTCTGTCCTGCTTTTATCAAGGTTTCCTCCCCACCTTCATCACAATTTCTTCCTTACTTTAACCAAAGCTTGTTTTTCTTCGTCAAGAGAAACTTGTTCCCTATTTCAATGGAAAGGTGAAGTGTTTCTTGTCTTTTCCTTTAAGCCCAACATAGTCTACCTCCATTTTACCATTAGCGATGCGGCAAAGCAGATAGGTGTTGTTGCTGTTTACCAAGTTGGGGAAATTAATAACCTCATTTGGTTCCTGATAGCCAAAGGCGTGAAGATGGGCAGAAAGCATCACCGACACGTTCATCTTATTGAGTTCGGGCATCAAAGTCTTCTGCAAATGATAAGGGCCGTGCCACTTTTGTAGCGTCGGCGGAATGTGAGAAAACACAACTAAGGGATATTTCCCCACTTGTTTACTTTCGCGAAGACCACGCAACCACCTGGCCTCTTCCTCACGATACTGGTCGTAGTTCACAATACCACTGTATTCAATATCCTCGTCGGGCTTATCCTCGCCCGTATCAATAAACAAGAAGTCTATGCCTGCCACATGTTGCACGCGATAGTACTTGCCATTGTTCGTAGGAAAGTAGCGATAAAGGTAATCGGCAAACTGCCCGCGCAGCTCATGGTTTCCGCGATTGAAGAATAAAGGCGTGTGCGTTGCAAACATACGTACGCAGGTGTCCAAATAAGCCTCCATCATGTGTTGTTGGTTCCTCAAACGGTTAGACATATCGCCATTGAGCAACACAAAGTCCAGTTTCTTAAAGTCTACATTCTTACACAAATCTTTCATAAACTGCGCGCGTTCGTGAATATCGTTCAACACAAGGAACGTCACTTCGCGCGGCTTTGCAGGGAAAGTCTTAAACTCGTGCGGTTTTCCGCGCCACACATCGGTGCATGCCGTCTTTCCCAAAGTCACCCAATCATCGTATCGCCACTCCGCAACCTCTTGCGTAAACACCCGATAGCGATATTTCGTATCAGGTTTCAAACCCTCGATACGCACGCGGTGCACGCTATCCGTCAGCACCTTTCTTCCCGCCAACACATCATAATAGCGTTGCCGCGCCCTCCCATAGAAATGGTCAGCAGAGTCGGGCGCAATCTCAACCCACGACATTCCAGGAACATCGGTTACCCAAACAATTGTAGTACCCGTGCTGTCCATGTCGCAAATCCAAGGGCCATGCGTAACCTTAATGGCCTTGGCACCAACAGAAAACAGCAGCATCAAGCTAAACAATAAACATCTCATGTGCTTTGATTTACATTCGTCAATAACATTTTTCTTTAAGAAAACCACATAAACAATACGAAAGACATGGCAGATAGTACCATTCACTGTCTTACATAGGCATGTTCTAACAATTCCCCGCAAAGGTTCATTTGTAGATCCTTGTATTGCCCTTCACTGTCTTTTTGCTTTTTATCTGGCATCTTTCGCTTACTCTTTCAGTCGCATAGTACCCTATGCTCCTTCAATCCGTAAGAAAAACCTGCTCAGCTAAAAGCTAAAAATACAGCAAAGGTAATTTTTATAACCTGCCTATAATTATGGTGTACGGCTGTCTCCCTTCCACGTTGCATCTTTCTTTTGCAAGTCCTCACTATTCTTTCCCACCATTATTTCAAATGTTCCTGGTTCAACAACATATTGCATCGTGTTGTCCCAAAATCCCAAATCATGAGCATGTAGCACGAAGTCAACGCGCTTTGTCTGCCCCTTAGGGATGAAAACCTTTTGAAAACCCTTCAACTCCTTCACGGGCCTAACCATCGAGGCCACCTTGTCGGCCACATAAAGTTGCACAATCTCCTCACCGTCAAAGAGGCCCGTATTGGTTACTTCGACAGACACTTGCAGCGAACCATCGGCAGTAAACTGCTGCGGACATTGCATTTCGCCGTACGAGAACGTGGTGTAACTTAACCCATAACCAAAAGGATACAGGTTTTTATTGGGCACATCAATATGGCGAACGGTCGAGCTATGGGGCATATCGCCTGGCCTTCCAGAGCGTTTATAGTTGTAATAATTGGGTATTTGCCCCTCCGTAAGCGGGAAAGAAGTGGTTAACTTGGCCGAGGGTATGGCATCGCCAAAGAGAATGTCGGCCACGGCATTGCCGCATTGCGTACCTGGGAACCAAGCCTCCAGCAGTGCATCCGACTGCTTATCCACTTTCTCTAAACATAAGGGCCGCCCATTCATCAGCACAACCACAAGCGGTTTGCCAGCCTTACGCAGCATATCGAGCAACGCTTGTTGCTGACCCGGCAAGCGAAGCACGGCCCTACTGCGCGACTCTCCGCTCATCAAGGCCTTCTCTCCCACAACGGCTATCACCACATCGCTATGCTTTGCAGCCTCGAAAGCCGCCGAAAACTCGTGCCTGGAGGGGGCTAAGAAGTCGCAACCCTGCACGTAGTTAAGCACAACATCCTTGCCCAGCTTGTTTTTAATGCCGTCCATCACAGTTACCACATCTTTTTCTTCACCCCGCGCTTTCCACGAGCCCATCACCTCAGAACGATTATTTGCCAGCGGACCAACAAGCGCAATGCGTTTCGTTTGCTTAGAAAGCGGAAGTGTGGCGTTGGCGTTCTTCAACAACACCATTGATGCCGTGGCTGCCTTTCGGGCCAAAGCGGTTACAGATTCAGAGCGTACCTCACGGCGTTCGCATTTCAAATCAAGAAAGCGATAAGGGTCGTCAAAAAGCCCTAAAACATATTTTGCTCGCAATATGCGTTCAACAGCGGTGTCTATCGCGTGCACATCCAGTTGTCCTTCACGCACAGCCTCTTCCAAACAACGATTATATAGCCCATCGGTCATATCCATGTCCACCCCTGCCCGAAAAGCCATCAGGGCCGCATCCTTATCTGTTTCGGCCACGCCATGCGCCTTCAACTCTTGCACGGCATTCCAATCGCTCACCACAAACCCTTGAAAGTTCCACCGATTACGCAGCAGTTCGGTCATCAACCACCGATTTCCAGTAGCAGGAATGCCATTAACGCTGTTGAAAGCAGACATGAAAGTCCTTACGCCAGCATCTACACAGGCCTTGAAGGGTGGCAGATAAACCTCGGCCAAGGTAGACAAGGAGAGGTCTACCGGGGCATAATCGCGCCCTGCCTGCGGTGCGCCATAGGCCACAAAATGCTTGGCGCAGGCAAATACAGCATTGGTTTCCCCTAAATTCCATTGAAAGCCCCGCACTCGCGCCGCTGCAATTTGGCTTGCCAGATAGGTGTCTTCGCCCGCACCTTCAACAATTCTCCCCCAACGCGGGTCGCGTGCAATGTCCACCATTGGGGCGAAGGTCCAATGAATGCCCGATGCAGCGGCCTCAACGGCCGCAGCCTTAGCCGTTTCGAACATGAGATTGGTGTCCCAAGAGCACGACTCGGCCAAGGGTGTAGGGAATATCGTCTTGTAACCATGTACTACATCGAACGCAAACAGAATGGGAATTTTTAATCGCGACAGCTGCATATTCTTCTCTTGCAACGGTCGTAGCTTGTCAACACCGCCTACATTGAGTATGGAACCCACCATACCACGAGCAAAGAGCGAGTCGGAAAGGGCGCCACTCTGCGGTCCTGTCAGCAAAGAGCCCCCTACATATTGAGAAATCTGCCCAATCTTCTCGGCCAATGTCATCTTTTGCATGAGCGACGTCACAAATTGGGTTTCTTTATCTGCTGCGCTTAGTTCTTTCTTCACCAGCTTTCGCGGCTGTTTGGCATGGGCATGTTGCGCATTTCCAACAAGTAGGCTACCCACTATACAGGCAACAGCTAAGACACTTCGTTTCATATTCTTCGAGATTGTTGTTTTTTTATTTCGTTCAGATGTTATACCCTCCGCTCCAACCGAAACGCCTTTTTACAAGCATCGTAGCGGCACAAAATGGAGGGACTTTAAGTGTTAGCGCGCATCAACCGTGTTGATTTCAATGGTTTGTGGGGCTAAATCCACAGCCTTTGCGGTAAGCCTAACGGCAGAAGGCGACTTGCCTGCCTGCACCACCACCAAGCATTTACCGAAGAAAGCGCGCCGCTCGTGAGCCTGAAAACGTTCCAACGAAAACGGACTTCCATTGTCTACGCCTGCAATTTTGGCCTCTCCCGTCAATGAAAACAGGATGTTGTTTTCTGCCCAAGGACACAGATTGCCGTCTTTATCCACCACCTCGACCGTAACAAACGACAGACTTCGGCCATTGGCTTTTATCACTTGCCGATTAGGAGTTAGCCGAATATGATGGGGTGCACCAGCCGTTTTCAACGACTTCTCGGCCACAACCTTTCCGTTTTTCCTAGCAACCACACGCACGTCCCCAGGTTCAAACGTTACGCGCCATGCCACATGGTACTCGTGCTCGTTACGCTTTTGGCGCACGCCTTGCGACTTCCCGTTCACAAACAGTTCCACTTCGTCGGCCCGATTATAATAACACCACAGGTCTATGGCTTGCCCTTCTATCCAGTTCCAATGCGGAAAGAGGTGCAACACAGGCCCTTTTGTCCACTCACTCTGGTATAGATAGTAAGCATCTTTGGGAAAACCGGCCAAGTCTACCAATCCAAAATAACTGCTCCGAGCAGGGAAATTAAACGGTGTAGGCTCGCCAACATAATCAAAACCCGTCCAAATAAACTGCCCCGCACAATAAGCTGTGTGTTTCACTACGTCTAACGTAGCCTCGTGAGTGGAGCCCCAATAGGTACAAGAATTGTCGTAAGCCGAGCAAAGGAACGTGGGATCGGTGAACGGGCGCTTACGCCCAGGCAAACGAAAAACCGAGTCGCTCGGCATTTTATAATAGCCCCGTGTCTGCAAAGCCGACACCGTTTCGGTCATCAGGAAAGGCTTTCCGGGGAAATTCTGCGGCACATCTTTCACCTTTTTCTGATGATAGTTAAAGCCAATCACATCTAATGCCCCGCTTTTAAACAAGTTGTTGTCTGGCGACACCTCATTGCACCCTGCCGTAATAAGTCGGGTTGAATCATAACGGCGCACAATGGCGGCCAACGCTTGGGTGAGTTTTGCTTTAACATTAAGTGTGTCGCCCTGTGCCAATGCGGCCTTATCCCTGCTGTTGTTCAGCAAAATGTTCACATCCTCTAATGCCATTCCGGCGTTGTCCACCTTGTTCCATTGTTCCAAAACCTCGTTACCAATGCTCCAAAGAATGATAGAAGGGTGGTTGCGGTCGCGCAAAACCATATCTCTTAAATCGCGTTCAAACCATGTCTTGAAATGCAACGAATAGTCGTAAGGCGTTTTTCCGTGCAGCCAACTGTCGAAAGCCTCGTCAACAACTAGCATCCCTAGGCTGTCGCAAAGGTTCAGAAGTTCGGGTGCTGGCGGGTTATGCGAACACCTTATGGCATTTGCGCCCATCGCCTTCATCATCGAAACCTGCCGATAAAGGGCGTCTTCGTTAATGGCTGCGCCTAAACAACCTAAGTCGCCATGCAGACAAACGCCGTTAATCTTCATGTTCTTGCCATTTAAGAAAAAGCCTTGTTTAGCATCAAACGCCACCGTTCGCGTGCCCATCCTTATGGTATCGCCATCTAGCACACGCCCATTTTCTATAATTTCGGTCGTTATGGTATAGAGATTAGGCGAAGAAGGTGACCACAATTGCAGTTTATGCACACGCATTTGCTGTTTAACCGTTGTTCCCGAAACAGCAACATCACAGGTTTTCGATGCCTGCATAACCAGCTGGCGGGCCTTATTCCACAGCTTTTGGCGCACCGTAACCCTACGACTGCGCCCACTGAAATTCTCAATCTGCGTGTTGAGCGTTACGTTTCCAACACCCTTCTTCACCTCAGAAATGGCTTGCACACCCCATTCTGCCACGCGTACATCTGTTGATTTCGACAAATATACGTGGCGATAAATACCACATCCCGTGTACCAACGGCTGTTAGGCTGCCGCGAATTGTCTACCTTCACGGCCACAACATTGTCGCCTTGCTTGTTAAGATGGGGCGTAATGTCGAAACTAAAACTGATAAAGCCATAAGGGCGCGTGCCCAAAAGCGTGCCGTTTACATACACCGAAGTGTTCATATATGCGCCATCGAAGTGAAGAACATAACGAGACGCGGCATCGCTGTCGTGCAAAGCCAAATGCTTTCTGTACCACCCTATACCGCCAGGCAGTGCCCCACCGTTGGCCCCCGATGGGTTTTGGGCATAGAAGTCGCCTTCAATTGCCCAGTCGTGCGGCAAGTCCAACAGGCGCCAAGCATCGTCTTTAAAGTCAGGTTGCAGCGGGGCATCGTCTGGATGTAAGGCAAATCGCCAGCCTTCGTCCCACAAATGGCGTTCAGCCGCATGGCTTACCAACGTGCAGAACCACAGCAATGACACCGCTATTATATAGGGAGGTTTGATGAAAGGATTGGTAAATGTTCTCATCTTTGAATTGAGATGGTTATGATTTTTGTTATCAACTTATGGCATGTTCTAAAAATTCCTCGCAAAGGTTCATTTGTTGTTCCTTGTATTGCTCTTCACTGTCTTTTTGCTTTTATCTGGCATCTTTTGCTTATTCTTTCAGAAAGCATAGTGCACTATGCTCCTTCAAGCAGTAAGCAACACCTGCTCAGCTAAAAGCTAAAAATACAGCAAAGGTAATTTTTAGAGCCTGCCTTATCAGTACAAAGCCGTTTGTAGTGTGGCTACAAGTGGCTTGTAGTCACGCTACAAGCATCTTGTAGTGCCAGTACAAGCGTCTTGTAGTGTCAGTACAAGCCGCGTTGTACTGATGTTTAAGCCTACTATGTGCTAGCTTACTCATAAGAAATGAACTCCTAACTCTAAGGCGAAGAAAGCCCACGGCGTACAGGAGGAAACAATCTTTTACCTTATTTTACGATTACTTTACGGCCCCCTACGATATAGATGCCGCGCGGAAACGTGCCCTCCTGCCAGCGTTCGGCCACCTTGCGGCCATCGATGGCGTACACGGCCGTGTTGGCTTGGGCGTGAGTTTCTACCTTATTCACTGCCGTATTCTTCTTTTCGCCAACAATTCGCACACTTCGCAAGTAACATCCCTTGCCCGTTACGGCCAGTCCGTGTTGCTTTAACTCCTTTACGGCTTGCGCGTTGAGGGTAAACGTGTAGGTGTTTTCGTCACGCCCAGCCTTTAATGGCAAAACGTTTCCTGCGGCTTTATCGGCCGAAAGGTCGGGCCTTTTGTTCTTGCCTGCATCTGGTTTCTTAAATTGTTGTAGGCAAAGCGTTCCTCCGGCAGCAACGTCTCGCACCATCACTTCTATTTGTTGGCCTTTCTCTATGTCTGCAAACATGGTGGCGGGAATAAGCACCTCGCCATTTGCCATTTGTTTGAAACCCACCCACTTGGCACTGTCTCTTTGCGAACGGCAAACGGAGAACAGGCGGATGTTTTCGCCTTTCATCACGCCCCCTTTGGCTTTCAGTTTCTTGCAGAGGTCGTCTGTAACAATAAAGGTTACTTGTGCATCGCGTTGTGCAAGTTCGGGTTTCAGTGTTGTAATGGCATTGCCGTTGTAGTCGTAGATGTCGAGTTTCAGCTTTCCCACTTTTCGATATTCAGAGTTGCTGAGCGTGTCGATGTCCATTACAAGCTGGTCGCCCACTTGCAAGCCCTTAAACTGCGTTGCAGACATTTCTAGTGCCACGTTTTTTGTTTTCCAATCCGAGCCCTTGGGCATAGAGCCAAGCCATAGTGCCTTATTGGTTCGCTTAAAAACGCGCAGCCAATCGATATCCATTTCATAATTGCGAGGCACTTTATTGAGGTTTCCGCCATACTTCGGGTCCATTTCAGGGTACAATACGCCACCGCCTTGGCCGTCGGGTTTGCCGCCAACCTGTCCGGTTATGGCCACATCCCAAATATGGTCGATGTTGCCTTTAATGTATTTGTCTTTCAACAACTCATTGAAACGATATTCAGAAGAGCCGCCTACCTTATCCGTTTTGGTTGTAAATACCGACCTTACCCTTCCATCTAACAAGAAACTAACGGCCAGATGAACAGAAGAGTCGCCCGGCAGCGGGTCCATTTGCGCCCCATACACATGGAAATCTTCTGCCGGATTGAAGTCAATCTCCCTTATGCGGTCGGCAAAATCGTTATGGTTATAAGTTGTTTTATATTTGGTTTCGTCCGTGTTTGGGTCCTTATATGCCTTTGCTCGGTCTAATCCGTGTACAGATTGGTGGATGGTTCTTTTCCCTTTAAAATGGTAAGTGTGCCCTTCCCAGTTATGTGTTATGTCCTTATCATCATCGTTCACGAAGAATTCTTCGAGATCTATTTCAAAAGTTCCGGCACCTCCATAGCGGTGACGCAGCCATAATGCCATCCAAACACCAACGGTATAAGGTATCTTTGCCTTTACTTCGATACGCGAATAAAGCGGATGATACCTGCCGCCACCCTCGGCATCTCGGCTAGACAACGCGCCCGACCACCACCCAATTGTGGTATAATTGTGGTTAGGTTTTAGCGGATAACGCATTATTGGGCCATAGTCTACATCGGGGTCGGGCGGTGAAGGACGGCGAATGCCCGTCTGAATGGCATCTCGCGTGGCGCGAACTGTTAGGATACCGTTCTTTACCGTAACCATTTTGTCGCGGTAAACCTGCGCCATACCTTGGCCCATGTTATTGCCATAGTAATCGTTAGCATAGTTTTTTGTGGCATCTCCATAGAGTCCCCAAAGCTTTTTATCGACAGACGAGCCGTTAAACTCGTCGCCTTTCAAGCTGCTCCAACCGGGTAAAGCGTGCGTTTTAGGCACATTGGGTTGTGCGCTTATGCTGATGTAGCCCATACTTAGGGCACAAATGGTTGCAATGATTGTTTTCATACTTCCTGTATTTTTTGTTGTATTGTAAGTCTGGCGCTATCGTTTGGCGATGTTATGTGATGGCACTCGCCACACGATAGGACAGACCTTACAACACCAGATGATTAGAATAGCCGTGCAATACGATAGCGGTTGCAAAGTGGCTCGATAGAACTTTTAAGGTTCTTGGATTGTTGCTTTCTTCGAAACAAAGTCTATCGTTATCTTTGTTCCTGCCTTCCATACATAATCTTTGTTGGGCTCGCCTTCGCCATTTTTGCGATACAAGAAGGCCTTAGACACTGGGTCGACGTAGACTTCGCGTTTCCACGAGCCAAACTTCTTCACTTTTTTAAAGGCAGGTATGTTGGGATAGATGCGCATGCGGCCTCCACTGGCAAGCGTTGCGCTCATGGTTCGCCCGTCGGCATTGGTTGTAAACTGTACCGGAGAGCCGCCGCAATCGCCCGACAGTTCTAGCGGCTGGATGGCAATTTCGCGCGAATCCAACCCCACATAGATAAGATAGATGCCATCGCTAGACACAACAGCCCTATCGTTTACAACGTTATAATCTGTTACAGTTTTCAGTTTGGCAAAGTTTCCTTTACCAAAAGCTTTCTCTGTTGAGAACTCCAATGCCGTTCCGCCACGCAGATACGTAATGTAAAACCAACGAGCGGCACCAGCATAGCCATTCTCAAACGATGCTATTTCGGGAGCGTTCCAATCCCATTTTCCAAAGTCGTCGCCTGTCATATAAAGCTGCTTAACCCCTTCTGGTATAAGGTTTTCGGGGGTTGTTCCGCCAAAATCAGCCGTATTGTCGGCCATGTTGAGCGTAATCGTTGTGCCTTTGGCCACTGGTAGCGCAGGCATTTCGTTCACGGCTACACCCGGATAAACCACCTTGCCGTTGCGAATGGTGAACTGCATCGTTGCCCAATCGCGTGCGTTTTGGTCGGAAAAAGCAAAGAGATTAAGGTTTCCCGTCTCGGTTGTTTCTACCTGCAAGCGGCTGCCGTTGGATGTTAAGGGCAGTTCTTTATTGCCCAACGCCTCTCCTGCGGCATACACCTTTGGCGTTTCAAAGGCAATTAATTTGCGGTCTAAGTTTACATAAACCAAATACAGTCCGGTAGTGTTCACCGTGGCTTTTCCATTTGCATCCAAAGTAACGCCCTGCATCGTGGTTAACGAAGAAAAGGCTTGCGAACCATCCTTTGCCGTTGCCCATTCCACCGTTTTCCCTGCTTGCAAATGGCATAACCGCCAAAATTCGCCATTGCCAACAGCACCAACAGGTGCCATCTTCACCACATCGTTGGTGTTCCATGCCCCAAAATTAGTGCCGCCCATATAGAGTTCGTTGGCAAGTCCCGTTACTTCAACGCCCTTTCCACCCATGCGCGCAGCAAACTTTCCTGTTAAGACATTGTATTGCACCTGCACATTGTACTGTCCTTTCAAAGGGAATTTAAGCTTTACGGCAGACTGATTGGTGAGTTCTTGATAAACTTCGGTGAGTTGGTTGGTGCGTTCTGCCAAGGCCATGCCCGTGAAAACAGTCGACAGCGTGTCGTTCTCTGTATCGCTGTCGCGCAGATAAAGCGGAACGCCATTGTTCATGTTGAACACATACTTATTGGGCAATAGCTGTTGGGTAGAGTCGGCATTGCTCCAAGTTACGATGTGCGTAAGCTTGTCGTAAGCCACGTTGCTAAGCGCAACAGCCGTGTTTCCGTCTGAAGTAAGCGCGCCATCGGCTTGCATGGTGAACTGCATGGGGATGAGGGTCAACTCTTTTCGTTGCTTGTTAACAACCACTTGATAAAGCCCTTCGGTAGGTACAGAGAAACCTTCGGCATCCGCTGATAAGCTAAACGTATTGACGTGGTTATTGGCAAGCGTTATTTCACCTCCCTTGCCATAGGCCACAGGCTGTCCGTCGGTGCCAACATACGAGATTTTAAAATGGCCATCTTTCTTCAACCAAGCGCGAAGGCTTAACATATTGGCACGAGAGCCGGCCGTTAACCGCCCAGCCTCTATGGGCAAAGAAAACTCGGACGAGGGGCCAGAAAGGTAAATGCCTTCGGGGACATCCACCACTTCATCGTAGGCTATGTTATTTTCGGTGCAAGCCATCGCGCCTAAGAGGGACAGCATTGCTACTATATTCTTCAACTTTATCATGATAAGATTGTTTAATTACCAGCCATTATTTTGTTTCCATTGCTTTAATTTGAGCACTTCAGACTGAGGTATCGGATACCAATACATCTTGGGTTGAAACACCCTTTGTTCCACTTTTACAGGCATGTAGGTGTATCCGCCCAAAGGCTTTCGCTCAATTTGTACGCCCATGAGGGGTGCTCCGAGCGTAGAAGAGGCAATCTTCCAGCGGCGAACATCCCAAGAGCGGTGCTCCTCAAAGGCCAATTCAACACGGCGTTCGTGCTGAATAACAGCGCGCATCTGCTCTTGCGAAAGTGCCGACACATTAGGAAGTGATGCCCGATTACGAACTTTATTGAGATAAAGGGCTATATCGGGATTAGTTGGGTCGCATTCGCTAAGCGCCTCGGCATAATTCAAATAGATTTCTGCCAGGCGAAACAGCGGAACAACATGGCCACCACTACTGCCTCCCGTTTGGATGTTCACATCTTCATTGAGGAATTTGCGCAGATAATAGCCTGTTTTCGTGGCGTTTGGGTTAGGACTTGCATCTGCTCCTTCTGGATAAGTGGCAACCTTTTTGCCTTTAAATGGCGCCATGTTCATTAAGATGGTGGCCCCTAAGCGTGCATCCCTATTCTCAAAAGGCTGCGCAGCCTTGGCCGGGTCGTTCCAATCGAAAGGCGTTCCATCAAGCATTTCGTAGTCGTCCACTAAGTTTTGCGAGGGGTTTGTGCCACCCTTTCCACCAAAACTAACGGGGAAATTACTTTTTTCAAAATCGGAATTGGCAGCATATCTACGTACAAAGATATACTCTTTGTTTTGAAAATCATTCTTAAACAAGTCGGCATAAGACGATGCCAGCTCGTATTGATTGAGGTCGATAACCGCTTTTGCGGCATCAGCCGCCGATTTCCACAGCGCAACATCCGTAGGTTTGTTGGCTTCGTTTGTATCACCGAAGTCAACATAAAGCGGACTAGCCGCATAGAGCAACAAACGACTCTTTAAGGCTAAAGCTGCACCTTTCGTTGCACGGCCAAAGGCGTCGTTTACGTTTCTCCACGGTGTGAGTTCAAGCGTATCGGCAGCTATGTCACACTCTTTGGCAATGAAGTCCACAACTTCTTTCATCGTTGGGCGCGGCATGTTCTCATAATTCCCGTTAATGCTAAGCGTAGAGGTGACAATGGGGATTGGACCATAGCGTTTGAGCAGCTCAAAATGAAAATAAGCGCGAAGGAAACGCGCCTCGGCACGCCACATGCGGATGTCTTTCAGGCTGTTGGCATACTCCACTTGCTTGTCGGGGTCTAGGCGCGAAATGTCGAGATTTACATGATTTGTGTTCTCCAACAACGTACAACACTTGGAAATACCCGAATAGTAGCGGTTCCACACATCGTCCGGATTGTTTAAAGCATTCCATGAGCCATTGTTAAACTGCTGAATTTCTGCCGATTCGATGGCAAACTCGGCATCGTCTGTTGCCGAAGCCAACATTGCTTCTCGCGAAAAACGATTCAACCCGTCTGGAAGTAGCGTGTAAGCATAGGTTAGGTACTGCTTTGTTCGATTGTAAGAATCGAACGTTGCAGTTTTATCTATAAAGGAATCTTCCTCACGATCCAGAAAGCCATTACACGAACTGAGGGTGAAAGCAATGCTTATCGCCGCAGAAATGTAGATATATGAAAAGAACTTTGCGTTCATAAGAATAGGTTTTAATGGAAAATAAATTAGAATGCGAGTTTCAGACCCACACTAACAGTACGCATGAGCGGGTAACTTAAGAGGTTGTCTTGCTCGGCATCGCCCAGCTTTCCTAGGTGGTCGAGCGTAAACAAGTTGGTTGCATTTACGTAGAAATACACGCTGCTTAGGCGTAATGCACGCGAAACGCGCTCGGCAAGCTCGTAACCCACCTGCACATTGCGCAGTCTTAGGAAACTTCCATTGCGCCGCCAGAAGGTAGAAGTGCGATAGTTGTTGCTGAAATCAACTGTCGACAAACGCGGATAAGTGGCATCGGTATGCGTGGGTGTCCAACTGTCTAAGGCTAAGTTAGAGGCCGTTCCGTTGTTTTGGAAAGAGTAAATACTGGCTCCCCGCAAATAAATGTCGCGCTGGGCAACCCCTTGAAACAGTACACTAACATCAAAACCTTTGTACCTAATGCCTCCGCTCAGCATATAGTTCCACGCAGGAACAGTTGCATTGCCAATGGGGTGCGCATCGTTCTCGTCGATGATTTGGTCGCCATTATAATCCTTATACTTAATGTCGCCAGGTGCAACATGTCCGAATTGAGGTTGTGGCAAGGCAGCCTTTAATTTGCCGTCGCCGTCAAAATCGTTGGCCGTATAGAACCCGTCGGCCTCCAACACAATGGGTTTCCACACGGGGTTACCTTTCTTATAAAGGTAGCTTTCGGCTTTTACATCTTCTCCTTGTTCGTCAACTCTACTCATTGCATACCATGTTCCGGCCTCAGCAAAGTAAGATATTTTGTCGCTAACTTTACCTTGATAGCGCGCTTTGAACTCGAAACCATGATTAGTTACCTTACCCACATTCATCAATGGGAGTATGCCGCCATAGGATGCGCCTACGATACCCAGCACTTGTGCATAGGGATAAGTGAGAATTTCTGATTGGGTTTCGTGGAAAACATCTAGATTAATGGAGAGATTTCTCCACAACGTGGCATCGATGCCCACATTAAAGATACGTTTCTTCTCCCACGTTACAGAGGGATTGGCCAGGGTTCTCTCGGTAAAGCCAGAAGATTGTGAACTTCCTACACCGAAAAGATAACTTCCATTGCTGCCATAAGTCTCGTCGTAGATAAAGCGAGCCGACGTTTGGTTGTTGCCCGTAAGGCCATAAGAGGAACGCAACTTCAAGAAGTCGACCCACGATGCCGCTTTCATAAACGACTCGTTGCTTACTATCCATGCCGCAGACAACGCAGGGAAGACACCAAAACGCTGACCGCGAGCGTAATTATCGGTTCCCATATAAGATGCAACCAGCTCGGCAACATATCGTTTGTCAAAGTCATAGGTCAAACGTCCTGCGAAGTTTACATAGCGTTCATCGTCGCGCACATTATATAATTGGTAGCGATCGTTGAGCATCAGCAACATGGCGTGAATGCCATGCTTGCCGAAACGCCGCTGATAATCTATCTGTGCCTGCAAGCCCACACGCGTTTGGCTGGTTCGGAACCCCTCTGTGGCTGTTAGTGCAGCATCAGAACCATATTGCATGTAGCTATAAATCGGGTTGTTTTGCGCATCAACGCCTGTTTGTGTAAGCGAATAACGTGCATAATCACGCGTTTTGGGCGACGTTTCTGCCATGAAATTGTGGTAGCCAAACGTCACCTTGGCACTTAATCCGCGCACCAAAGCACTAAAATCATACTGTAAGCCGAAAATTACTTGCAACGAGCGAGAGTTTTCTTTGTACAAACCGCGATTTAAAAGGTTTGCCACGGGATTGGTATAAAGCGAAGTTCCGCCAATACTTCCATTCGGGTTGTATACGGGGAAAGCATTAGGGGGAGTGGTCCATATAGATTTTAGGTAGTCGTCTGCACCACCTCCGCCGGGCGTTGTTTTGTCTGCCAGACTTGCACCCGAATAAAGCGAAGCTCGGAAATAGCGGGTGATGTCTACATCCAAGTTTGCCCTGAAATTATAACGCGAATAATCTACATTGGCGCTTTCACGCCCCTTAGAGTCGGTTCCACGATAAAGGCCGTCGTTTTGCAATAGGCCAGCCATGACATAGTAGTTCAAGCCACCACCGCCTCCGCGAAAGGAAAGCTCGCCCATCGTCAGAGGCGCGGTGCTTTTATATACTTGCTTTTTCCAATCTACATTGGGATATAGATAGCCATTACTGCCCGACTGATAGGCCGACAGGGCCTCGTCTGTATACAAAGGGGCCTTCCCGTCATTGGCAAGTGCCTGATTATAGAGGCTTGCATAATGGTAAGCGTCCATCGGCGAGTCCATGATTGTAGGCATCTGAATGCCCGTTTGCATGCGAAATCCTATCTTCGGAGCAGAATGAAAGCCTTTCTTCGTCGTGATGAGCAACACACCATTAGCTCCTCGCGAACCATATATGGCCAATGCCGCAGCATCTTTCAACAAAGAAACCGACTCAATCTCTTCTGTGGAGATATTATCCAATGGGGTTTCAAAGCCGTCGACGAAGACAAGCATTTGCTGTTTGCCGTTGAACGAGCTCACTCCACGCGTGAACATGTTCTCCATATAAAAGTCGTAACCAGGCTCGCCCGACTTTTGGAGCATCGACAATCCCGGCAACAATCCCTTTAACGCATTGCCCACCGTGGGCGATGTAATCTCCATTAGGCGTTCGCCCCCTACTGTTGAGATGGCAGCCGTTTGTGCCCACGAGGGTTGTGCGCCGTATGCAATTTGTGTTGCCGCCGTATCTGCAGCATTTTGTGCATTTACTGGCGAACAGAACAGCATGAGCGCACATCCTATATTAATATAATCTCTGTATTTCATTGTTCTATCTTTTTTGCATTAAGGCATACTATAACGTACCATATATTTACATATATTTACCATCCTGGGTTTTGGATGAGGTAGCCTTTATTTACTTCCTTTTGGTCAATGGCATATAAATAACAGTTATCATTCCAAAAGCGATGCTCAAACACATACGGCTCATAGTGGATATGAGTCTTGTTTCCATCCGTGGAATGAATTTTCAAGCCGAGGCACTTACCCTTCATCACGCCTTCTTCGCCAGCGATGCGCCATCTGCGAATATCCCAAAAGCGGTGGTCTTCGAATGCCAACTCTACCGAACGCTCGTTACGAAGTTTCGTTCGGAAGGCTTCTTTCGTCATTCCCGCAGGGAAATCGGGCATGCCCGCACGCGACCGAATAAGGTTCACAGCATCATAAGCTGCCTGTGGTGGTGCACTCTCGTATTCGTTAAGTGCCTCTGCATAGTTTAAATATAGTTCTGCCAACCTAAACACTGGCCATTGCACATTGGCTGTGTTGCTGCCATTTACATGTAGTATGCGGGGAACCCACTTGTGGAGCAAATGGCATGTGCGGTCCATCTTTGATTTCTCGGCTCCGCCTTCAAGGAAGTTGATAAACGGTATTTCATCGTTCCAACTACTGCTGTGATAAGCAACGGTTTGCTTAAATCGTGGGTCAAGACTGTTATAGATGTCAATAAGGTTGTCGCCTCCATTCATATTCCAATCTGCGGGTTCACCATCTGCACGTTTCTCATAATGCCGAACAAAGTTGAATGTCACATACAGTCCGGCATCGCCCCAAGCCTTATTCATCGCCCATGTAGGCAGATTTGCAACCAAAGGGCGACTCGTTGTCTTGAAGTTTCTATACTTCATGTTACCCAAAATAATTTCTTCATTATCTGGAATGGTCCACACATCCTCATAGTCTTTATCGGGATTGCCCGTATTGTACAGCCGATAATGCCCCGAATTAAGCGCGGCATCGATAGTGGCTTTGGCTGCATCGGCTGCCTTTTTCCAACGTTCCTTGTCATAATTTCCATAACCAATAAGTTCTTCATGCCCAGGAAAAGCCATGTAAGGCGTATTGGTATTGAACAGCGGACTTGCTGCATAAAGCAACACCCGTGCCTTCAAAGCCAAGGCGGCAATGCGCGTAACACGCCCAAGCTTAGTGTTATCGGTATAATAATCGGGCAGATAACGTGTGGCGCGGTCGCAATCTACAAGAATAGAATCGATGCAATCGGCAAAAGAACTGCGAGAACGTTGTGAGAAGTCGGTTGGGTCAATCACTTCTCTTACAATCGGCATACCGCCATAACGATAAACACCTTCCCACAGCAACATGGCTCTCATGAAATAGGCCTCGCCCGTTGCGCGTTTATTAAAATCGGGGTCTCCTTCATCGAAAGGCACTTCATGAATGCGTTTCAATATAAGGTTTGCCACACGTGTAGTGTGGTTTCGCAAATAAAAGCGGCAGTCTTCGTCCCAAGTAAAGTTGCTGTTCGTGTGGTTACCTGCATTCCATGCGGCATTACCCATTGCCCAAGTAGCAACATCCTCGCCTTCGTCGCAGGCGGAGGCCAACGTAGAAGACGACAACAGCCTGCGGTCGGTGTTAGAACTGCTCATGCAAAAGCCATAAGGCATGCCCTCGGCATAAAGCGTTGTCAACAATTTCTCTGCATCTGCACGTGTTGCGAACACCTCGTTCTCTCCATAATCAACAGAAGGCGGGGTTTCAAGGAAGTCGGAACAGGCAACCAACAATACGGGAGCAAATATCCATGCTATATATGATGATTTCTTTTTCATAAGGAAGTTTTTTTTAGAATTGAACATTTATGCCGACATTGTAGATTTTCTGCAACGGATAGGTGTTGATTTCTGTTGCACCGCCTTTTGAAGGTGCCTCTGGGTCTAAGTCGATAACGTCTGTCCAAGTAAACAGGTTTGTGCCACTAACATAAAGCCTTAAACTCTCTAAGCCCAAAGCTTTGAGTTGGCCTTTACGAAAAGTGTAACCTATCTCAACGTTCTTCAAACGCAGATAGTCGGCATTGCGAATCCAAAAATTAGAGTCTTGATAGTTATTATCGGTATCTCGCGAGGGGCTCATCGACAAGCGAGGGAAGTTAATGGCCTCTCCCCGTTCGTAGCGTTCCTGTGTCCAACGCTCCAATATTAAGGTCTTCGCGCTGTTGTGTGCGTTGATAAACGGCCACAACGCACGCCCAAAGTATTTGATTGAGACATGGGATGCGCCCTGAAAGAGGGCAGAGAAGTCGATGCCGCGCCAACTACAACCAACCGAGAAACCATAGATTATCTCCGGAGTTGGCGAATATCCGATGGGCACCATGTCGTACATGTCTATCTTTCCATCCTTGTTCACATCCACATAGCGCATGTCGCCAGGCTGTAAGCGATTGCCATTCCAACTGCTTACTGGGCGGTCGAGCGCGTTTATCTCTTCCCACGAGTTATAGAACCCGTCGAAAAGCAAACCATAGAACTGCCCTACGCGCCTACCAGTACGCATTTGATAAGCGTACTTCTCTGGCACTTCGTCTTGAAAAAGAATTTTATTGCGCGCAAAAGAGTAGTTGAAACGACCCCAATAGTTAAAGTCGCGAATGTTATTGCGGTAGTTCACATCTAATTCAAAGCCAACGTTTTCCATCTCGCCCATGTTATAAGCCGGCAACGATGCCCCAATCAGCATGGGCGCGCTGTTTCTGTTTGAGAGAATGTTGTTACGGCGTTCCTTAAAATAATCGAACGACACCGTGAGGTGATTTTTCAAGAAGTTCATGTCGACACCTAAATTAAGCTTACGCGCTTTCTCCCATGTCAGCAACGGGTTGCCCAAGCGTTTCTCTTCTATCATCTGCGAATAAACGGGATTTGCAGACGAACCGAAGTTGTAGCCCGTAAGCTTTCCGCTTGTTTCGCCATAGACAGAGGGCAGGTACAAAAAGCGGTCGCCACCAATCTTATCATTACCTACCTCGCCATAGGTGGCTCTTAACTTCATGTAAACCACCCAGTTGTTCTTAGGGAAGAATGGTTCTTCGCTAACAACCCAACCGGCCGAAACCGCAGGGAAGAAACCAAACCGCCGGCCGGCGGCGAAATTCTCCGTGCCGTTATAACCCATGTTGAACTCTGCCAAATACCGATTGACATAGCCATAAGTAACACGCCCAACAATTCCTTGATAGGCATTGGGAACATGGTAAGCCAAGTTCGGGGCATAATATTTACTTTGGTTGTAAAGCAAGAGTGCCGTGGCCTGATGCTTTCCAAATGTTCGGTCGAAGTGAATACCGGTTTCAAAATACACCTTCCTGTTTTTGTCATACTCGAAACCACCGCCCCACGTTCCGGCCTCATTTTGGGGAACAAGGATAATATGGGTGGGGTCGTTCGGGTCTCTCTTCGGAACAAAGGTCTGCATGGTTTTCACCGAAAGGCGCCTACTATTATAATAACTGTCGTAAGAGGTGCTGGCATGAACCGACAACCCTTTCAACAACAGTCGCGACAGGTCGTACTCAAAGCGCAGCGTTGTATTAATGGTATTGGCAAAGGTGTTTTTATAGCCATTGTTCAACAAGGCTTGCCAAGGGTTTTCGTCGTCGATGGTGTTTTCAAGGCGAACCAATTTTCCATCCACCATGCCGGGAGTTCCCAGCGGAGTGGCCCAAGATATTTCTTTCCACAGGTTGCTATTGCCAAGGCCCGGCGTACGGATGTCGTTTATCTGGGTAGACAACTGCACAACGGCCTTGAAGTCTTGTGTGATGTTAAAGTCGAGATTTGAACGGAAGTTATAACGTGTGTCCGAGGCATTCACATCATGATCGCGGTCTATTTTTGTGTATTTGTACATGCCACCCTGATTAAAAAAGCCGGCAGAGATAAAATACTTCACACGGTCTGTGCCGCCCGATATGTTGAAGTTGTGTTGCGTGCGCAACGAGGCTTTACGCAAGAACGTTCCCACCCAGTCGGTATTAGGGTGCATAATGGGGTCGGTTCCGTCGCGATAGAGCCTTATGTCTTCGTCGGTAAAGCGTGGAACGTAGGATGTGCCCTTTGTATAGGCGTCGTTCTTCAACGCCTCGTTATACATTTCGCAGTATTGTGCGCTGTTCAGATAATGAGGCAAGGCGGTAGGCGACTGAACGGCTACATTGCCCGAATAGCTTAAATGGGGTTTGCCCTTCTGCCCTTTCCGCGTAGTAATTAAGATAACACCATTTGCACCGCGAACACCATAAATGGCGGTAGCCGAGGCATCTTTAAGTATGCTTACCGATTCAATTTCATTGGGGTCGAGTCCGTTATAATTGGGACGTTCCACTCCGTCAATCATCACCAACGGCGCCGTATTGTCAGAAAACGTACTCACACCGCGAATTAACAGCGTAGAATTGTCTTCGCCAGGCGCGCCACTTCGCTGCATGGCAATCAGTCCGGGCATCTTACCCACCAGCATGTTACTGATGTTGGCCTGTGGGGTCTGCACCAAATCTTTTGTCGTTACCGATGCGATAGCCCCCGTTACCGACGCTTTCTTTTGTGTGCCATAGCCCACAACCACCACTTCGTTGAGGTTTTGCGCCTCGTCTTCATTTAAAGTAATCTTTAAGTTCGAATTGTTTTTGATGGGAACTTCGCGTGTGGCAAAGCCCATATAAGAAATTACGAGCATGCCACTGGCAGGAACATCCAACGAGAACTCGCCCTCCGCGTTGGTAACCGTACCCACCTTCGTGCCTTTAACTAAAACGCTGGCACCAATAATCGGCTCGCCGCTTTCGTCGCGAACAATGCCCCACAGTTTCTTCTTGTCCGTTGCGTCAGTGTTCTTTCCTTCTGTCGATTTCGTTCCCTTCCGCTCAGCATTCTCAACCTTGCCCTTCACCAATACGATGGTATTGTTGTTGAAAGAGTATTGAATGCCCAACGAAGAGAACACATGCGCAAGTGCTTTCTCCAACGGCCAATCCTTACATACGCACGTAACTTTCGTCTTGGGTTGAAGCACGTTGTTGCGATACACAAACGTATATTTTGTTTGTTTCTCTACTTGCCGAATAAATTGGCTCACTTCTTCGTTTTGAAGATTAAGACTAACATTGCCGCGCTGGGCCGACAACATTGTTGGTACAAGCAACAATACCATCATCAACAAGAAACGAAGAAGGCCCCTCCTTCTACTTTTTAGATTGCCTGCCATATGATATAGGTTTTTAGGTTTTGTTTATTCAATAACTACATAACCACGATTTACACGATACTTAAAGCCATACTGCATGCTCAACGAGTGGAGCACACTTTCTAATGTTTCATGATAAAACGAACCTGTAAGCAGGTCGTTTGCCAAATGCCGGTTGCGAAGTTGGATGGTTACGCCATACCAATTCTCTATTTCGTGTAGCACTTCGCCGAGCGGTTTGCTGCTAAACGCCAAATAACCGTCTTTCCATCTTCCGTCGCTGGTGCCATCATTGTCGCAAATCTCGATGTTATGCGATGCGGGTTGATAAATTGACTTCTTACCAGGCAGCAATTGATAAGCCTGCCGAAGGCCTTTGGCCGAAAGACGAACCGCCCCCGAAAACAAAGCCGTCTCTATTTCGCCCGAGTGGCACCGCACATTAAACGTTGTGCCCAACACTTCTATTTGCATGTCGTTTACATGCACCCGAAAAGGGCAACTGGCATCTTTGGCAACATCAAAGTAGGCCTCGCCTTTTATCAACACCACTTCGCGATGTGCTTTGGGCACCACGTTGTAACGCAACTGACTGTTTCCGTTCAGGCTGACGTGGGTTCCATCGGGCAACGTTATCACACTCTTGCTGCCGGCCTTTACGTTTACATAAGTGTAGACGGGCGTTGCCGAGTTCAGCGAACGGAGCCCCCAATAACCGCCACCAAGCAGGGACAGCACCACCGCTACCACCGCTGCATAGCGCAAAAGCGTGTGCATGAGCTTGCGCCGTCGCCCCTTTTGTATCTCATCATGAATGCGTTGCCATATTCTTTGCTGCGACTCATCGCTCATTACTGCCCATTCAGACGACAGGGAAAAGTCTTCACACATCAAGTTCCACAACTCCTCATCGGTGGCTTTCGTCACCTTGCGTTGCAACTCCTCAAAATCTTCTGCCGACAGTTGCCCCGATAAGTATTGTTGATATAAATCTTCGATACGTTTGTCCATATATACTGTTAACTTCTAATACATATACGCCAATACGCCAACACGATACTTGTATATAACTTTCGTTAACTCTCTTACAGGTTTTAAATTGGGCGAATGCCCTTGTCAACTCATTTTCATTAGGCTGCCTATCAAACAGAAGTCGTCTTGACTTTTAATATTTCTACCCTTTGGCGGAATTAATTTAGGGCATACTTAATTATGCCGATGGGTTTGTTGTTAATGAAATTCACATACTAAAGGTTGCCGCATTCATTGACGAGATTTTGTGAGAATTGCTTGCATATCTCAAGGATTCTCACGAATTTTGTATAAAGGTTGTACGTGCGATGATTTAAACTTAATGGATTTATAGTTGCTAAAAATCAACGACATGCGCAACTCTTGTCTGTATTACCTGAATCCGTTTAAAAATATATATGCAAATGACGACACCAAAAATAAAGAAGAAAAATAATATATGGTATTTTGACGATTACTTTGACTTTCTTTATAAGAAAGAAAAAGAAATACCAGAATCGATAAGGCATTTTATATTGGATCCTAAGAGGTATTTATTTAATACGCAAGAAACTCTTCACGATGCTATTTTGACCGAATTTAAATTTAGTATATCAAAAAATAAAGATAAACTGCTTATAAGCTTTTTGTCTCCTTATCAGGATAGACACTATAAGTTTATATTTAACGATGTCAAAAATATCAGCTTTAAAACAGATAACAAAACATTTAAAAATAATGATTTGCTTATCCATCAATTTTTATTTAAATCAAAAGAAGTATATTCGTACGAATTTATTTTTGTAAACGGTCAAAAGGTGACTATAACTTTTAAACAGCTTCAAATTATTGAAAAAATGAGGTGATGACTTTTGCGTATCTCTTCGCATAAGCCTGCTGTTTTCTTACGGCGGTCATTGAACTGCCTTCTTGATATGAGATTGGGGAACTTGCTTTTGTGTTCTTGCAACCTGTAGTCAAACAACCATTTCTCACTGTCAATACTTTCGGCCTCAGCCGTCAGCGATAATGCCGCCCCTCCAAATCTGAGAACTTGGGTACTGGGCCACGGCGTGGAATGTGGCAACATTCATTGACGAGATTTATTGATTTGACTCCGCCAACGGGTTATTTCTATAAATTGAGAGGAGTTTGTTGTCTTTGCGATGCCCACACAAGCAAACTCTCCTCTCAATACGAAGTGCAGTACAAATCAACTCACTGGCTTATAAACTAACGAACCCCGATAAACTTCTGACTGCATCAACTCACAAACTCACGAGCTGACCAGCTCATCAACGCGTTAACTTGTCAACTCGTCAACTTGTCAACTGACAAGGGTGAAAACAGGCTGCACCCACTAGCCTTGTCAACTTGTCAACTCGTTAACTTGTCAACTGAAAAATCTTAAATTTTATTTTACAATATCTCTCTTGTTTTCACTCCGTTCTAGCGAAAAAACAGGTTAAAAGGTAGGCAAATAACTACTGTTTCTAACCTTTCACATCTTTCAGCTTGTCTGTTTTGGGGAAGAAAACCTGCATTTTGCACCATTTTGCCTTTCTAGATTGGTTGCCGACCCGTATTTTTTCAACCCCAAATTACCCACTTTTAGCCCCTAAAACCCACTTTTTAACGGCTATTTTGCCCTTTTTGGCCATGTGTTTCATGGTTCTAAAAGGTTTTGTTTATACAATTATGGTGGATATTTATGCTTTTCGTTCCGCATTAAACGGCATTAAGCACTGCGTTTTGCACCTTTTTACCTTGCATTTAGCAGCATTTTGCCTTGCATTTTGCACCAAAACGCACTGCATTTAGCACCAAAACGCACTGTGTTTTGCCGCAAATTGCACTGTGTTTTGCTGCAAATAGCCCAAAAGCAGGTGCAAATACCAGCTCTTTGGAATATAAATTCATTTTTCCACATTGGCGCGCTAACCCCTTTTTGCATCAAAACAAACCTTCGCGAGAATCGATTTTTTGCGGCAAGGTGGGCGATTGGTGAACAAAAAGGGCACTTATCATGTTAAATTTCTTACTGAAAACTAGACAAAAGTGATTGTGCCGCATACACGAGCGTGGGCAACGGCACAGAAAACACGTACGCTTACAACTACCTGCGCGAGCGTTTGCGGGGTATGCTGCTCACGGCCAACGGAGACAACATCATGGAAACGCAGGAACAATCTGCCATTGACAGCCCATTTTCAGCTTGTGGAAAATACATTGAATGGGGTAACGACATGCGGAGAAAGAAGAGCATGCGGAGAAGTTTAAGGCCTATATACAAGACATCCCGAACAGAGAAAACTGTTCGGGATGTCTGCATACAAAGGCGTTGATGCGCCAAAGGAGAAACGAATGTGCGGAGTTCGACGGCCGATCAACAGGTTCATCGCTATCAAGTTGACTGCCTGCTGCAAGTTAACTGATGGTGCATGGCCATCAAGTTGACTGCCTGCTGCAAGTTAACTGATGGTGCATGGCCATCAAGTTGACTGCCTGCTGTAAGCTAACTGATGGCACATGACTATCAAGTTGACCGCCTGCCGCAAGCTAACTGATGGTGCATGGCTATCAAGTTGACTGCCAGCCGCAAGCTAACTGATGGTGCATGGCCATTAAACTAGCCCTTTATCGCTGTTGAGTGAATGGGCCACTTCGGCCCATTGACCATCGAACCGCCGTTGCATCGACACCACATTACATGCACCGCGCCTATCTGCCAGTGGCTTTGAGATAGGCGGTGCGGGCATTTAGGTAAGCCACAACAGCCTCGCTGTACTGGTTACGTGCCTTTTGGTCTTGCGTTTGGGCATCAAGCAGGTTGCTCATTGTGCCCGTGCCAGCCTCGTAGAAGTCTTGGTTTAGGCGCAAGTTTTCGGCAGCTTGCTCCATGCTCAGCTTGGCTAGTTGTATTTGTTTGTAGGCCGTTTCAAGGTTGTCGTATGCGTTTTGCATCTGGATGAGCAGCAGCTGTCTGCTGTCTTCCTTTTCTTCTACGGCAATTTGTTCGGCAATTTTCTGACGTTTCAGACCACGATTGCCCCACCAATTGCTGATGGGCACGCTCAGTGTGGCTAGTCCTATCACGTTGGTGCGACCCTTATTCGTGAGGTCGTGGTACATGCCCGCAACGCCAATGGCCAGTGTCGGCATCATTTCGCCACGCTTAACGCGCGTTAGCAGGTGGTTGGCCTCCACCTTTTTGTCGAGCAAGCGCATCTCGGTGCGTTGCTCTAAGGCCGAGTTGTGGTTCACGGAGAGTTGCCGCGGGTCGGGCAACTCGGTGGTAAGCGAACGGTCGATGTCGATTTCTTCGCCTTGTTTGCCGATGTATTGTGCCAAAACCATCTTACAAAGCGAGATGCCGTTGTTGAGTTTCAAGCGGTTCACCGCCATTTCGTTTTGTTTCAACTTCACGCTCAGCACATCGTTCTTGTTGGATACGCCCGCTTCGTAGGCGTTGTTGGCGTCTTTAAGGATGTTCTCCAACTGCTTGTCGGCAGCATCTAAGGTCTTTTCTTGTTCGTAAAGTGCAAGCAGCTGGTTGTAATATACCTCGGTGGTTTGTGCCACTTCGTCTGCGCTTTGTTCGAGCATCAGTTCTTTCACTTGCGTTTGCACGGTGGCTAGTTTGTTGGCGTTGATGATGCGTCCGCCTGCAAAAACGGGTTGCATGGCTATGATTGATGCCAAGGTGCCGTGCTTAATGGCCTGAAAGGTGTAGCTGGTGGGCAATGCGGCTAGTATGGCGGGGTTAAGCCCTATGCCTTTTACTATGGCAGCCAGTTTCTGCTGGTCGGCGGGCGACAGCGAAATTTCTTCCTGCATCAGATAATCGGCAGAATGGAAGTAAGTTCCGTTGGCCGTAACCGTTGGCAGATACTTGGTGCGCGCCTCTTTTTGTTGCTCTTTGGCATCTGTTATTTCTAGTCTTGCCCGTTTCAGTTTCACGTTGTTTTCCTTAGCCAACGCTTTGCATTGGTCTAACGAATATGTTGTCTGCGCGTTGGCAACTATGGGCAAGCATAAGGCCAAGAGCAGGGGAAGTTTATTGATGTTCATGAGTTTTTTTATTTAAGTTCATGAGTTTTTGAGTTCATGAGTTTTTGAGTTGTGGGGCGTTTGGGGGTATGAAGTTGAGGAGTTTAGGAGTTAACTCCATAACTTTTTAGTTCCTCCTTTCTCCATTACTACTCTACTCCTTTACTACTTACTACTTGGTGTGTGCCTCCATCTTCAGCGTTCTTTTCCTGTCTTCCCACCTGAAAACCATCCAATAAGCGATAGGTATCATGGTGACGATGAACAGCAACGAGACGATTGTGCCGAAACAAACCACCACGCCCATTGGTCCCCACAGCGGTGTGTTGGCAATAACCATCGGGATAACACCCATAGATGCGGCCGCACTTGTGAGGAATATGGGGCGCATACGGCGTTGGGCTGCTTGCAGGGCAGCGCGTTTTGCCGACAGGCGATGGTCTACGCGCAGTTCTTCGGCGTAGTCTATCATGATGATTCCGTTACGCACGATGATACCCATTAGCGAGATAATGCCCAGTATGCCTGTGATACCCACTTCTTGTCCCATGATAAGCACACCCGTGGCAGCCCCCAACAGCGAGAACAACAACGACAGCATGATAACCAACGACATGCGAATGTCTTTGAAATGGAACAGCAATATGGCGAAGATGATAACGATAGAAATGGCCAAACCGCTGTATATCTGTGGCTCGGTTTCTAGGTCTTTCTCCCTTTGTCCGCCCACGCTCATGGTCACTCCCTGCGGTAGCTCAATCTTCTTTACCTCGTCAATCACCTTGTCTGTAACGCTGTTGAGGTTCAGTCCGCGTTTGGCATCGGCCATAACCGACATCGAACGAACGCCGTTGCGATGGTGGATAGAGGTGTAAGTCCAGTCGGGCGACACCTTAGCCACCTGTCTTAGCGGCACGTTAACACCGGGGAGCAGTCCGCTAACAGTAGCGTTTTCGAGGTCTTCGGGTGTTTGATGGCCCGCATGACTATCTTTTAGCGTAACCTTTACAGGGTAGTCGCCCTCCCAAACGGTGGTGAGTGGCACGCCATCGCCAAAGCGCGTGGCCAGGTTTAAGGCTAAAAGGCTCTTGCTCATGCCCAGCCGCGAGGCCTCATAATCGTCTATTTGCACATCAAGCCCCGCCGTTGCACCATCAAAGTTGTTGCGAACCAGCAGCAATTCGGGCATGGCACGCATGCGGCGCGTGGCACTGTCAACGGCTTGATGAATGGCATTGAGGTCGTCGCCGCTGAACCTTATCTCCACTGGCGAACTGGCGTCGCTGTAATCCAGCTGCTTGATGCGCACCTGTGCCTCGGCAAAATGGTCGGTATATCGCGTGGTGAAACTGTCAACGAGGGCCATCGTGGCGGCGTCGTTTTCGGTGTTCACGATGAATTGCGCATAGTTGGTGCCACCCAGTTGGGGCGCATATGAGGTTTGGAAACGGGGCGACGACATGCCGTAGAACGTGGATATGTTGCGTATGCGCTTGTCGGTTTGCATCATGTTGCGCAGACTATCGGCCACGGCAGCCGTTCGTTCGATGCTCGTTCCTTGCGGTAAGTATATCTCTACGGCAAATTGGTTGCGTTCGGCACGGGGCATAAGTTTCTGTGGCATGCTAGCAAAGAGCACGGCACCAACAACAACCGAGAGAACACCGACGCCTAGGGTGATAAACGGATGGGCAAAGCAACGTTCGATAAGGCGGTCGTAATAGCTCTGCATGATGTCGAGGAAGGTACGTCGCTGTTTGTCCTCGCCTTTGTTGTCTTTCTTCAAGCCTTTGCGTATAAAGGTGAACTGCATCCAAGGAACAACCAGCACGGCAACAAGGAGTGACGCGCCCAACACCACGCTGATGCCTAGTGGGAACCACTTTACGAAGTCTTTCATCATGCCTTTCATCGTGAGCAATAGCGGGAAGAAGGTGATGGAAATGGCCAGTGTGGCGCTGAAAATAGACGAAAAGAACTCTTTGGCCGAGTAGGTGGCGGCGTGCCAGCGGCTCATGCCCTCGTCTATCTTCTCGATATACGAGTCGATAATAACGATGGAGTTGTCTACAATCATGCCCAAAGCCACGATAAGCGAGGCAAGGGTTACGGTGTTTAGCTCTAAACCCAGGGCGTAGAACAGGCCGAGGGTTATAAATATGGTGATGGGGATGGTGCTTGCTGCCACGCTGGCCACGCGCATGGGCAGCAAAAGCATGATGACCACCACCACCGAGGCAATGGCGATGAGCAGTTCTTTAAGGAAATCCACTACCGAAGAGTTCACCACTTCGCTTTGGTCGGTGATGGTATAGATGCTCACGTCTTGCGGCAGCGATGCCTCGAACTGCCCCAGTATGTCTTTTACCTTGTTTCCGAACTGCACGATGTTGCTGCCTTCGTTCATTTCTACCGACAGAACGATGCACTTTTGCCCGTTGTTCTTTACGTATTTGTCGGCATGTGGGTATTCGCGCTTGATGGTTGCGATGTCGCGCAGGCGTATAACGTTGCCGCGTGGGTCCGAATAGACGATGCGGTTGGCCACATCGTTCTCGGTATTCATTTGCGAACGCAGGTGTATGGGGCGCGTTGTCTGTCCGTCGTCCACCTTTCCGCTCACCATCGTCATGCCTTGTGCCGAAAGGTTGGCCAAGAGCGTGGCCGAATTGATGCCGTAGTCCGACAGCTTGTCGCGGTCGATGTACACGCCAATCTCTTCGCCCTGCTCGCCGCTAACGCGAAGGTTAGCCAGTTCGGGGATGGTTCGTAGGTTATCTTTCAGCGTGTTCATGTATTCGTGCAGCTCACGATAGCTTTTGGTCTTGCTTTCTAGCGTTATGAGCATGGCCGAAGTGTCTCCGAAGTCGTCGTTGGCTATTAAGGCCAGCACGCCCTGCGGCAACGACATCTTAAACTGTTGCAGCTTAATCTTGAATTTGCTCCAAAATTCGTCTTTGTTGGTTACGTCGTCGTTCAGTTCAACAAAGATGTAGGCTATTCCGTCTTTTGTTTGCGAGCGTGTTTTATCTTTCTTTATCTCCTTAAAGCTCCAAAGAAAGGTCTCCAATGGCTTTGTTACCTGCTCTTCTACTTCGGCAGAAGTGGCTCCGGGATAAACGGCGGCCACCACTCCTTGACGGATGGTGAAGGAAGGAAACTCGTTTTTGGGCATGTTGATAAGCGCGAACACACCAAAACCGATGAGCACCACCATCAACAAGAGCATGATGCTGTTGTAGTGCATCACACTTTCTATGATATTTCTTTTGCGTTTAGACATAAATCTTCGGGTTTATATATTGTGTTTGTGAGTGGACGAGGTTAGAAGTTGATGATATTGGTGTGGCGCAGCTATCTTTTCACCTTTTCATCTTTCAAACGTTCAAGTTCACTAAGCATATCACTCCCCTCTCCCCTTGGAGAGGGGCTGGGGGTGAGGCTTTTTAAATCACCTTCACTCCTTCACTCACTTTGTCTTGTCCGTTTACGATAACCTTGTCGCCTTGCGACAATCCGCCGCTAACCACCACACCGCTTTGGCATACACCGCCCTGCGAGATGTCTCGGCGCCGTGCCGTACCGTCTTCAACAACCCAAACGTATGGTTTAGCCCCATCAATCATCACCGCCTCTTGCGGCACAACGATGCCCTGCGCCCCGCCAGTGCTGGCCAATTGCGCGCTGCAAACCATGCCTGGCAACAGCTGATGGCCGGCATTGGGAAGACTAACGATAACGTCGTACGTATGACTTAGCAAGTTGGCTTGTATGCCTTTCTCGGTAACTTTGCCCACAAACGTTTTTCCGCCCAAGGCAGAAACCGTGAAAGGAACTGTCTGACCTTTGCTGATACCCGATATTTCATTTTCGGGAACGGCGATTTTCATCTCAACGCGGTCTAGTTTCACCAGCTTAAAACAGCCCAATCCAGGTGCCATATTGTTGCCCGTGTCTACCATTCGTTGCGAGATAAAGCCGTCGAATGGTGCGCGCAACTCGCAATTTTGCAACGTTTTTCGGGCAATTCGCTCGGCTGCCTCGGCCTCGGCCAACTTCGTTTGCACGTCAACAAAGCGTATTTCAGGCAAACTTCCTTTCTTATATAGCTGCTCTAAGCGTTTAAAAGCGTCGCGCGCCTGCGATAGTGTACTCATCGCCATGTCGTGTGCGCTTTGCGCCGAGGTCTTGTCTATCACGGCCAACAGTTGCCCTTTGCGTACAGCCTGACCCTCGTCGGCCAGCACCTGCGACACGGTTCCCAGCGTGGCAAAACTTAATGTAGAACCATAACTCTCTTGAATAACGCCCACATAGGTGCGGCTGCCGTCCACGTTGCCCGTTTGCACGGCCATCGTTTTCACCTTAATCGGCGCAACGGCTTGTTCTTCTTTCTTACTGTTGCAACCGCTCAGCACCACTATGAGCGCAGTTGCGGCCATAAACTTGATTTTTGTCATATTTCCTTTTTTTACTTTATCCGTATTAAATGCCAGTTAAATAGTTTTGAGTTGAAATAACAACTCTTGCACATTAAAAATGGCTTGTTTATGTTTGATGGTGCAAAATTAAGGATATAAAATGCTTCTCACAAGGTTTAAAACGGCTCAAAAATGTTCTATTTTATATATTAACAAAGAAAATGACTTGTTTTACCATCTTATTTACCGGAAAAGTAGTACATTTGCAATAAATAAATACAAAAACATGGAACAACGATTGCAACTTCCTTTCACGCTACGCAGCTTTACTTCGGCAGACATCGAAACCGAAACAGGGCACCGTTTGTCTTCTTCCTATCGTATTTTCGCCTTGGTTCTGTGCACGCAAGGCAACATCAGCATGAACATCGATGATAAGACTTACCATGTTAATAAGGGCGACACGCTTTTTATACCGCCGGCGATACACTCCAACACCGTATCGTTCAGCAACGATCTGCGCGGAATTGTGTTGTATGTTGACTACGACTTCATTATGGCCATTGTGAACAAGACGATGGACATCACCACGGGACTGTATTTCAGCGAACACCCATTCCTTTCGCTTTCTGTGAGCCAGTACGACCGCATCTTAACGCAGATGCAAACGCTGATGGCGCGCGAAGAGCACGAAAACGAGAGTTACGCCAACTCGCCTAACCCACAGGTGATTACCGAATTGCTGTCGTCGATGTGCCGAACGCTTGCCTACGAGATTGTAAATTGCTACATGTTGAGCCACCATTTGCAAGTGGGCACGTGGAACGTTACCGATAAGTTGGCGCAAAACTTTATCGTAGCAGTGTACAACAACTACCGCAAACACCGCGAAGTGGCCCACTATGCCGACTTGCTTTGCGTTACGCCCAGCTATCTTTCGGTGGTTGTGAAAGAGAAAACGGGCAAAACGGCCCTGCAATGGATTAATGATGTGGTGATGAGCGATGCCCGCCAGCTGTTGCTTTACAGCGACCAAAGCATCAAAGAGATTGTTGCAACGCTAGGTTTCCCCAACCAATCGTTCTTTGGCAAGTATTTTAAGCAACATTCCGGCAAGTCGCCCAAGCGGTTTAGACTTGAAAATAGAGGGGGAAAGAAGGGACGATAAAGGCTTGTAAAGGTGAAAAGGCTTATAAAGGTGAAAAGGTGAAAAGGTGAAAAAATGGCTGCGCCACCACTCTGGTTAACTAGTCAGACCTGTCAGACCTGTCAGACCTGTCCGACCCGTCCAACCCGTCCGACCCGTCCAACCAGATAAGCTATCCCCCGCTAGCTTAATAAGCCAAATGCCCGTAAACTCTTTAACTCGCCCGCTGCCGCCTTATCCTTTGTCTTCTTTTGCGCACGAATTTTAACACAATGGCTGCCCTTTTCGCCAGAAGGAGGTAGTTTGCCACGTGCGTTTTGCAAAACATCATAACCACATTACCACCTTCGTTCATCGCTTGTGGCTATTGCATGTCGCCTTAAAAACCGCCGTCAAAACAGCATTTCGGGTTTTGCTCCAAGCCTTTTCCTCTTCTTGATATACAGCACGGTGTAAACGATAGAGATGCCAATGCCTATCGCAACACATATAATCGAAGCCTCTGGCTCAAACGCTCCACCCGACAATAAGTCTGTCCCGCTTATCTTTGGGGTAATAAGTGGCCGGTAATCTAGTGGCGTACCCGATACGGCACAGCCGAAAACGCCCCCTTCAAGATAGTTCCATGCCCAGTGCATGCCAACGGGCACCCATATCGTTTGGTGGTAGGCGTAGGCCATTCCGAAAAGCCAGCCCGAGGCAAGGGCTATTGCCAACGCCGCCCATAGTGTGGCACTGGGGTTTCCCAGATGTGCCAGTCCAAAGAGCAAAGACGATGTTGTAAGGCCAACGGCTATGTTCCACTTGTCGGCTATGAGCCTAAAAAGAATGCCGCGGAAAATAACTTCCTCCACCACGCCCACCAACAAGAAAAGCGACAGCCAACTGAGCTGACTGGCTACATCGAGCTCAACGTTCACAATGCGATAACATCCGCATAGGAATAGGCACACGATTATCGCCAAGAAGTTAACAACCGAAACCGCCCAGCCAATGCCCATCATCCGCGCCTTGCCCCCAAACGACAAGCTTTCACCATCCTCCACATACCAGCTTAGATACTTCTTAAAGGCATATAGCGTAGCAACCGCCGCTATTGTGGATAAAGGTACGGCGGCGTAGGCTGGAATGTTGAGCAACAATACGTACCCAACAACTCCTGGAATAATAAGGAATGCCAAAACGCCTAAGACAAGATAGCAGCTCCACGCCAAGTTGTCGTCTTTAGATATGATGATCATGAGCTTTAAAAAGTTTAGTGTTATTATGAGTGCTAGAATACTGGCGCAACATCTTCTCCTGTTTTTAATCTCGCCTTCTTCTTAAAATATAGGATGGTGTAAACGGCGGATATGGCAACGCCAATCGCTGTTGAAATAATAGAAACCTCTGTATCGAACCCTATACCAGCAGGAAACTTTACCCCTTTCGAAGCCAATATAAGAATGGGAGGGCTGTTTAGCGCACTTCCTGGCACGCTGTGTTCGAAGATGCTGCTTTGAATGTAGTTCCACGCCCAATGGATGCCAATGGGAACCCACAGCGTTCGATGGTAAGCATAGGCTATGCCACACAACCAACCGCCTGTAATTGCTATCCTTAAACAAGACAATGCGGTGGTGTTGGGATTGAAAAGGTGCACAAAACCAAAGATAATGGAGGACACCACCAGTCCTGCAACTACATTCCACTTATCAGCTATGAACCTAAACACAATGCCGCGGGCTGTAATTTCTTCGATTACGGCAGCCAGTAAAAAAATCGACAACCAACTTAACTGATGGTCTAAGTTGAAGTTAAGGTGTGCCACCGAGTAGTGCCTGGTTGCGAATAAGCAAATTAAAATAGTGAAAAGATACAGCGCAGACACCAGCCAGCCCACACCAACTTTACGTATTTGTCCAAAGGCTGATAGGCGTGCGCCATCTTCTACATACCAGCCCAAGTACTTTTTGAAGGCGTATAGGGTGACTCCAGACGCCAATAAGGCTAGTGGAAACTTGATGAAGGCAGAGAAGTCGTTTTCTAACAGTATGAGACATATACTTGGAAGAAACCAAAATCCCAAATAGCCAATCACTAGATATGCCACCCATTCAAGTTTATCGTCTTTTGATATGATAGTCATGTTTAATAAAGCTTAGTTCAATCTGCTTGCTCTTGATATGAACGCTAAAACATTAATGTTATTTCATTTTCAGATTTAAAATTGACTTTCATTGCTGCTTAAATTCAAAATAGTGGATACTAAGGTGTACCCGCTACGGCTGTAATCAATTCTCGCACTTAGTGCGCGTAGGTAGTTTTGCACATTATCTAGGTGTCGTTTACTGGCGTTGCAGCCTTTGGGCTAGTTCGTCTGGTGAACCTGAGATACACATCTTGATAAGTCGGTGCAGCCTGTTTAGACGGTGTGTTTCGTTTCTTAGTTCCATGCCCGCTAGTCTATTACGTTGGTTTGTACGTGCCATAGGCGTTGACAAAATCACAACAGCATCACAATGCTGCAAGCAAACAAGCAACCAAGTTTATCGAACAATGAAACAGAACGCCATAGAAAAAGCCGAGATTTAGGCGTAAATAGGATAAGGAAATGCCACCCGCCAATTGTCGAAAGCAAGAAACACCCCCAAACAGCAACACGTGAACATTAATCACATAGTTGGTTAGATGGGCTAAAGAGAAAACCATACACCCAAGCAACACAAGGATAGGGTAGAGCAGACTGTTGCACTTAATCTTTTCTAGTGCGTCTTCGTTAACCAAAGAATAAAACATCATGCCAGCAAACACAGACACTACCCCGCAACTTATTGCTCCTACCACACGGTTCTGTACATAATTTACCATTACAAAGCCAAGGACGTAATACAAACCGAATGCCACACTCACGGCAACATGTGTCTTTTTCATAGAAAGCCACAGCCTGTGTGCCGTTTCCTCCATCATCGGACCAATGATTATCACCCAAACCCATGCTTTCAGCGAGAAAGATTTTACTCCGTTTATCGTTAATGATTCGGCAGTGGTTCGAACAAGGTTTGTCATGCTGGATGGTAAAAGAAAATAGCACACGGCAATAAAAAGTTCGGCGCATACGGAAAGACCAAGAAACAGAACGATGGTTTTTGTGATGATATACGTTTTAGAGCGATTGCTCTTGTCGTACGTGCTGAATAACCTCTTTATATCGATTAGATGTTTCATAAACTAAATGGATAGATGCATTTACAAATAGAAATGGCATGCAGAAAATACCAATTGTGCATTCGTGGTATAAAACCCCAAAACACAATTGGTATCTGTTTTGTACGACATATGTCTAGAATATGCAGGGCATTAATTAGAGGTGTCCCTTAGTAAGGTCCAAATCCGGCATGATATTCTGAGCGCCAATCAAAACCAGGCGCCGATTGAATAAATTCTAGAACCTTATCCCAAAATGTTTTCCTGTGTCCCACACATTCAACTTCTGGCAATGTACCACCATAATAGGTTTTCTCACCGCCATTTACCATTAGTGTCTCATCATGCGAGAGTTCTTTTATTATTGCATTCATATTTTACGTTTTAAAGTTTTAATACAGTCTGTCACGTGGCAGGTTATTCCTTAAGGTGTTTCAAAAGTACTCGATATAATCAGACAGAGCAAATATTTTTTTCTAAATTTATGTCTCAATGCAAAATCTTTGCACGGAAGAATCCGTTTTTTCGTAGAAAGGTATGAAACTGCCATATATGCCTTACCTCCCAATCACATCTTACATTCTTAATTTCAATTTAAGTCGGTCATTAAATCATCTGTCGTTCAGACAAGGGAAGTGCCGAATACGCAAAATAGCAAATTATGATCCGCTAAATACGTATGTTTCCAATAGGGATATTCTCAAAATCCTAAGTTCAGTGCAACAAAATCATATGGGACTTTCAGTTCAAACAAAACTTTTACACTTCCACTTCCAAGAATGTTTGTTTCTTTTTCTCCAAGAAGGCTTACTTTAATTTGCATATTCAGGTTAAATCTATTTGTGTAGTAAAAGGTTTTCTTTGTTCGACTATAACAAATTTTCGCTCCCATTTTCTTCAACCCATGCAGAATATAATATAAGTCACGTCGCGAAACATAAATGGACGCGGCTAGGTCATCAGGTGAACCAGTGCACTGACAGCTGATAAGCTGGTGTATCTTCTGAATTCTTTTCAGTTCCTCTATGAAATACATTTGAACTATATTATTAAAACTAGGTGAAAATCAAAACTGTTGGTGTAGTAAAAGGTGCAATGCCTGTGGCTGTAATCTGTCTTAGCAACCAGTACCCGCAGGCGGTCCAGCACATTTTTCCTTATTATATTACGTTGCTTTGTGCGTGCCAGAGGCGTTGGAAAACGCCGTTTTGAGCAATCAACTCGCTGTGCGTGCCGCATTCGGCCACCTCTCCTTTATCGATAACCACTATCCTGTCGGCATCTTTGATGGTGCTTAGGCGATGGGCGATAACGATGATGGTTTTGCCTTGTGCGGCCAAGGCGCGCAGCGTTTCTTTTACGAAACGCTCGGAAATGGAGTCGAGCGACGAGGTGGCCTCGTCGAAAATAAGCACTTCGGGCTGCTTATACAGGGCACGCGCGATGGCAATGCGCTGTCTTTCGCCACCCGAAAACGTGGTGCCTTGTTCGCTTACCATCGTGTCTAGCCCTTTGGGCAGGGCATCAACAAAGTCTTTTAAGCCCAACTGCGTAATGATGTCCAGCACACGGCGCATATCGGGTTGTAGGTCGCCCAGGCAGATGTTCGAGAGCAGCGTGCCAGAAAACAACTCCACTTTTTGCGGAACGATGCCGATGAAACGGCGCAGGCTCTCGTTGCTTATCATCGCAATGTCGTACTGGCCAATACTAATCCGCCCCGACTGTATGGGGTAAATGTTCTGTAATAGTGATACGAGCGTGGTTTTACCCGACCTGCTTTCGCCTACAACAGCCGTGGTTTTGCCCTTGGGGATAACAAGGCTGAGCGACGAGAACACCTGCTTGCGCGAGCCATATCGAAAAGAAACGCCGTCGAACACGATGTCGCCAACCATGTCGGGTTCCATCTTCACCTTCGTGGAAACGTCTGTATTCTCCGTTTCAAGGTCCAAAATCTGAAACAAGCGGTCGGCGGCAATCTGTGCGTCTTGTATGGTTTGGTTAGAACTTATCAACGAGCCGATGGGCGAAAGCACATAACCTATCAGCGAATAGAATATCATCAGGCTACCAGGGGTGAGCGTCTGGTTGATAACGAGATTGCTCCCAATCCACAATACCGCCACCGTAACGGCAGAAGAGACGATGTCGATGCCGTTGCTGGCAAAAATTGCGCCTTGCGCACTTACGTATGTGTTGCGCAACAGGCGCACAAAACGCGATTCGGTTTTCAGGTTGGCGTGCGCCTCGATGCCGAAACGCTTAATGGTGGTGATGGCATTAAGCGATTCCACCAATTGCGACTCCAAGTCGGCTGCCGTCTCCATAATCTTTCGTTGATAGCGTTTGTTGAGCCGGTTGAACAAAAAGAACACCACGAAAAACAATGGCGCAGAAACCAATGTAACCAAGGCCAGTTTCCACGAATAGACAAACATCACGCCAACAGCGAAAATCAGTATCAGCACATTCACCACCAGGTCTACCAATACGTTGTTGATAAACGTGCGTATCTTCACGGCATCGTTCACGCGCGAAATGATTTCGCCCACGCGCATGGTGTCGAAGAACTGCTGGGGCAGGTGCAAAATGTGCTTATAATAGCCCAGTATGAGTGTGGCATCTATCATCTGACTGGTTTTTAATGCCAAGATGCTCTTTGTTGCGGATATGAACACGCGTATAAGTATGATGGCAAGCATCGCCACGCCCATGAGGTTGAGCAGGTTGGTGTTCTCGTCTACCAACACATAGTCTACTATCTTGCCCACATAAACCGACGTACTTAGCCCCAGGATGCTGCAAACAACCGCTCCGAACAACACCTCGGCCATTACTCGCCGGTGTGGGCGCAACAGTTGGAAGAAACGTTGCGGTATGCTGGTCTTCATGTTGCCTTGCACAAAATCGTCCTTAGGCTCTAACAAAACCAACACGCCTGTCCATAGTTTTAAGAACGCATCCCACGCCACGCGGTGCATTTCGCCGTCGGCGGGGTCCATATATGTGATGTGTTTGTCGCTAACGCCGTACACCACAACAAAGTGATACAGCACTCCTTTTACGATAACGTGGGCGATGGCGGGCAGCGAAATCATCTTCAACGCCTCTGGTTCGCCACGAACTCCTTTGGCCTCGAGCCCCAATTTACCAGCCGCCTCAATCATACCCAACACGCTGGTACCCCACAACTACTCACCCTGGCCGTCGCAAGCCTATATGCTTTCCGTGCCGTTGCCCACTCGCGCGTGTTTGCTGCATATTGGCTTTGTCTGGTTTTTAGTAAGGATTTTAACACTATGGCTGCCTTTTTATCCGCCAATCGCTAAGTTGGCCGCAAATAATCGATTCTCGCGGAGGTTTGTTTTTGTGCTAAAAGGAGCTAGCCTGCGAATGCGGCAAAATGAATATTTATTTCAATCAACCGCCAATTGCACCTGTTTTGGGGCTATTTTCAGCAAAATATAGTGTAATATGGTGCAAAATGCAGTGCAATTTGCCGCTAAACGCAATGCGTTTTGGTGCTAAATGCAAGGTAAAATGGTGCAAAACACCGTGCAAAATGCTGCTAAATGCGAGGCGAAAAGCATAAAAATACGCTGCAATAGTATAAACATAACCTTCTAGAACCATGAAACACATGGCCAGAAAGGGCAAAATGCACATTAAAAAGTGGGATTTTAGGGTCTAAAAGTGGGTATTTGGCATCGAAAAAAACACGATGTGGGTGACATCTAGAAAGGCAAAATGGTGCAAAATGCACGCGAAACGCTTAAATCTGGACTAAAACCGAAACGTCCAAGGCTGAAATTAGCGACTAAAAGCATGCTTTTGGGCTGATATTTTCGCTAGAAGGGGGTGGCTAGAAGAATGTGTTTTGTTAAAATTATAACATAATTTTAACGTTAGTTGGGCTGCTAAAAACAGATTGAAAGAAGGTGTTTAACAAACCGATTAGGGTTAAACCCCAATCGGCCATTATGCCACTTATTAACTATTTTACGTCGTTTCCATTGCTTTCTGTCCATCTTTTGTTTGCTTGTCGGCATCTTGTATGCCTTATCCTCTTGGCGCAGCGTGTGTTACACCTTCAAGAATAAGACAAGCAAAAGGCTCTGCAATACACAAAAAGTGTACAGGCTCAAATTAACCGATTGGTGTTAAAGCAACTTTGTTCACCGCCAGCTCCATCGCATATCTCCTTGAAAACGCCCTCAAAACAGCATTTCAGGTTCTGCTCCAAGCATTCTCTTCTTTTTGATATACAGCACGGTGTAAACGATAGAGATGCCAATCCCTATCACAAAGGTTATGATTGAGGCTTCCGGCCCAAACGTTCCGCCGGTTAATATGTCGGGACCTGATATTGATGGTGTGAAAAGTGGGTTCTGTACTGTTGCATCTCCCGACACGCTACAACCAAAGATGTTGCCTTGAAGATAGTTCCAGCCCCAGTGCATGCCTATTGGCACCCATATTGTTTGGTGATAAGAGTAGGCTATACCCATAAACCACCCCGAATTAAGGGCTATGGCCAAGGACGACCATACTGTTGCGCCGTCGTTAAAGATGTGCAGAAACCCGAAGAGCAGTGCTGACACTATTAGGCCAACAACAACATTCCACTTGTCGCTTATCATACGATAAACAATGCCCCGAAATACGACTTCTTCGCAAACGCCAACTAACAAGTAAAAGGATAATCCGGCTAGTTGACTGGCAAAGTTCAGCTTAATGCTTGTTATGGTATAGTGCCCAGTAAAGTATAAGCAAACCATTATTGCCGAGAAATAAACGGCAGACACAAGCCAGCCAATGCCCAGTGTGTACATTTGCCTAAGAATGGATAGGCGCGACTTGTCTTCTACATACAGGCTCAAGTATTTTTTTAAGGCGTATAGGGTTATGCCCGCTGCCACTATGGATAGGGGAAACTTGATGTAGGCAGAAATATCATACAGCATAAACTGCATAAAGAAAGCGAAAAGGAACATGAAACCAACCATTCCTACCGACAAGTAAATGCCCCATTTAAGGGTGTTGTGTTTTGATATGATAGCCATAACGTACTGATATAGTGCTCTACACGTTTGTTCTGCAGCCCACAATCTGCTAATGTATTGAGATACAAATGCGTTGTGCCTTGATTGCAAAGGTAAAGGGGGCTTGAACGTAAAGCTTTAAAGTTTAGATTGTGCAAAGGTACGCGTTTTTCCCGCTGCACAATGCGTTATATGTCATTCAATATAAATGAGTTTTGTAATTTGAAGGGTATCTTCTTTGGTTTTTTCTCTATCATTTAGACATTATTTCGTTTAGAATATCATTAAGAATGATGGCGGTAGGGCGTTCTTCTTTTCTTGTATATTGGTTGATATGCTTTGAGAATAAAACATAAGTCCCTTTCAAAGAAGAATTTTCATTGGTTATTTCAGGGGCTATTCTTTCATTAGAATCTTGAAGTCCTGTTATCTTACATAGTTCACCACAGCCATAGTCCCTAATCTTTTCAAAGTCGTATCCCATCCACACAAGGCCATTCTCTTTAAGTTTCCCCCAATAAGCGTGTGTTTCTTTGTTCATGACAAGGATTAGTTTCGGTTTTATCACGTTCTCTATGATGTGTTGCGTAAGGTTAAGTTCGTCCGCGATGAATGAAATCCCTTCGGCGTGTTTTAATATCTTTTGTTTTAATACAGTCTGCTCCTTATACTTGTAATGGAACATGTCGAGGTAATCAAACCTATCCATTAAATTTATTCCGTTTTGTTCGTCTATAAGCATCTTCCGCAAAGGACCGAAATAAGCGTCCCAACGTCTTTTATTCTCCTTTAACCACTGCTCAGGTATAAAGTTTACAATGGCATCGCCACTAGCTTTGGGGTTGTTCGCATTATTCTCCTTGAATGACGGATTTATTCCTGTGATTAACAAATCCTTTGAGTGAGGATGTGCGAAAACATATCCTCGGCTTTTAAGCCAGGGCATATCCTTTGATAGTTCATTGACATTGCTACTGTTCCAGATCTGTTCGATGACATTGCTAATGTCTTCAATACTTGTAATTTTCATAATCGTAATGCTTTAGTTGTTTTATTTGAGTTCGATCGACTATTATCTTTTCATCTGAGTAATTTTTGCTTTAAGCTCCCATCAATATGGTGGCCTATAAAAAATATTGCATTCGTATGGTATTAAGTTGCCAAGGAGTACAGACGCAAGTAGTCATCATTGTTAAAGACAAAGTTACAGAAATATTCTGGATAGTAAGTAACCTTCTGAAAATATATTGGATAAATGGTTATAATAGGCTTAAGTTCCGAATTTGAAACATTAATGGCGGTTTGTAGTATTGGTTTTGTATAAAATAAACCTGCCCCACTCCTATATTATATAAGGAGTGGGGCTGGACTTTATTGTGTGCGTTAGTGCGTTTCGTTATACCGTTGCGGCTTCCAACGCGCGTCCTTTTTGGGTTTTACCCAAGGTAAGGAAGGCGATGGGGGCAGCGATGAAGATAGACGATAGCGTACCGAAGATAACACCAAGGCTCATGGCGAAGGCGAAACTCTGGATGCTTTCGCCACCCAAGAACAAGATGCAGAGCAACACGATAAGCGTTGAGAACGACGTGTTGATGGTTCGGGCCAACGTTTGGTTGATACTGTCGTTGAACAAGCTGCGGAAATCTTGCTTGGGATGCAACTTCATGTTTTCGCGAATACGGTCGAACACCACCACCTTATCGTTGATGGAGTAACCGATAACCGTTAGGATGGCACCGATAAACGTTTGGTCGATTTCCAAAGAGAAGGGCATGAAACCCCACAGCAGTGAGTAAAGACCGATGACGAAGGTGGTGTCGATGGCCAAAGCCACGGTAGAACCAACTGAGAAGGCCACGTTGCGGAAACGTACAAGGATGTAAACGAAGATGGCGAAGATGGCCAACAGCACGCTGATGATGGCGCCGTAGGTGATGTCTTTTGCCACCGAAGGACCTACCTTGGTGCTGCTGATGATGGAGCCGCCTTGACGGATGTCGGGGTTTTTAAAGGCATCGACGTTCTTTTGCGAAACCAGTCCAGCCTTCTTCAAGGCGTTATAGAGTATGGTTTCGGCCTCATCGTCTACCGTGGGGCTGTTGCTTTCTATCTTATAGTTGGTTGATATGCGGATGGTTTTGTGGTCGGTGCCTAGCGCAAGGGCGCCAGTGGTGCAGCCGGGGAATGCGTTGGCCAGTATGCCGCGCACTTGTTCGGGTTGCACTTGCTTTTCGAACGTAACCACATAGTTGCGCCCACCGGTGAAGTCGATGCTGCGACTAAGTCCGCGAGTTACAAAACTGCCTATGAACACGGCCAAAAGTACAACTACCAGCACAAAGGTCTTTTTGTAAACGCCCATGAAGGGGAAGTGTACGTTCTGCATGAAGTTCTTCGAGAAACGCGTGGTGAAGGTGAGCTTTGTCCAGCGGTCCTTGTTCAGTTGATACTCGTAAACCAAGCGAGTGAGGAACACGGCGGTGAAGAACGAACAAACGATACCGATGATAAGCGTTGTGGCGAAACCGCGGATGGGGCCCGTACCGAACGAATAGAGGATGATACCCGTGATGATAGAGGTAAGGTTAGAGTCGAAGATGGCCGAGAACGCGTTGCCGTAGCCTTCCTTCAGCGCCTGTTTAAGGCCTTTGCCTGCTGCCAGCTCTTCCTTGGTTCGTTCGTAGATAAGCACGTTGGCATCCACGGCCGTACCTAACGACAGCACCATACCCGCAATACCCGAGAGCGTTAGCGCGGCTTGGAACGAGGTTAAGATGCCTAGCGTGAAGAACAGGTTGACGATGAGAGCCGTGTTAGCCATCATACCCGGCGTGAAGCCGTACATCAACACCATGTAAACCATGAGCACCACGAAGGCGATGGCAAACGACTGGATGCCTTGTTGGATGGATTGTGCACCGAGTGTGGGGCCAACCACCTCTTCTTGAACGATGCGTGCGGGTGCAGGCATACGTCCACTCTTCAGCGTATTGGCAAGGTCTTTGGTGTCTTCGATGGTGAAGTTGCCGCTGATAGACGACGAGCCGCCGTCGATTTCATTGGTTACGCGGGGCGCGCTGTACACAGCGTTGTCCAAAACGATGGCAATGGCCTTGCCAACGTTGGCCTTTGTGAGTGCAGCCCAACGGCGTGCACCGTCGCTGTTCATGCGCATGTTCACTTGGGGTGCGCCAGTTGTGTGGTTAAACTCGTCGCTGGCATCGGTAACAACGTCGCCTTCGATTGGCGCACGGCCATTGGTGGAGGTTACTTTGATGGCATGTAGCTCGTAGATGTTCTTCATCTTTGCCTGGTCGGCGGGCTTTGCACTCCACAGCAGTTTCAGGTCGGGAGGCAGAACCTGTTTGGCAACGGGGCCATAAATAAGCTTATTGATGGCAGCAGTGTCGCGAATGTTGGCATATCCCACAATGCTTAGCGAGTTTCCGCCAGCGGGTTGCAGGCGCGAGAACAGCGGATTGGCCTTGATGGCGGCAGCCGTTTGGGCATCGTTGGCGCGTTGTGCCACGTCGGTTTTCTTGTCGTCGCCCGTGTTTAGCTTAAACTTAGGCTGCTCGTTTTTGGCCTTAGCCACCTCTTGTTCGGCCTTAGCCCTGGCGTTGGCGGTGTCTACGGCAGCGGTGTCGGTGCCGTTCTGTTCGCTGGCCAGTCGTGCATTAAGCTGTGTAAGGTAAGGAACAATCTCGGATGCGTTGAATGTTTCCCAGAATTCGAGGTTGGCCGAGCCCTGCAATAGCTTACGAACGCGTTCGGGTTCGCGCACACCAGGCATTTCAACCATGATGCGGCCTTCTTGTCCTTCGAGTTTCTGTATGTTGGGTTGCACCACTCCGAACTTGTCGATACGCGTACGCACCACGTTGAACGAGTTGTCGATGGCCGCTTGCACTTCCGTCCTCAGCACTTTCTCTACTTCGGCATCGCTGCTTTGCGGCGAGACCTTGCCTTGCAGTTGTTGCGTGGCGAAGAGTTCGGCGAGTTTGTGGCCGGGTGCGTTTTGTTTGTAGTACTTGATGAAAAGCGAAATAAAGTCGCTCTGGCTAGTTTCTTCTTCTTTCTTAGCCTGTTCTAGCGACTTGGTGAAAGCCGCGTCGGTCTTGTGGTCTGCCAGTGTCTCGATAACGTCGGGCACGCTGATTTCAAGAATAACGTTCATACCTCCTTTGAGGTCCAAGCCCAAACCAATTTGTGTTTCCAAACACCTTTGGTAGCTGTAGATGCCAAGATACTTCACGGAGTCCTTGTAATCTTGTTGGGCAATGGGGTCTTTCAGCTCGGCTGCCTTCCCGTCGTAGTAACGGGTTGCCACCGAAAAAGACAGGTAGAAGATACTTGCAAGCGTCAGCAAGACGGCAGTTACAATTACGATACCTTTGTTTTGCATTGTTACTTTATTTTTGTTTTATTGTTTTTCTGTTACCATACAACCCTGCAAAGTTACTGATTTTTCTGATATTAGTAAACAGTTAGCTCTGTATATTATCATTTTTTGCCTATTTGCGAAGTTTTTGCAGCAGACAAAAGATGGGATAGTGGTCGGATGTCTTCACTTTGTTCTCTACCACGCATTTAAGCGGCTGCCAATCGTCGCTGCACATGATGTTGTCGATGCGTACGTAGAAAGCGTTGCGGTGATAGCTTATGCCGGGGCCGTTTCCGCTGGCAACATAGCAGTCGGTTAGCTCTTTTGCCATGCAACGGTGGGCGTAAGAGATGGGGCTGTCGTTGAAATCGCCGCAGAGAATGATGCTTTGTCCCTTGCGCTCGCGTACGAATTGGGCCACGAATTGCACCTGTGGAGCGCGTATTTTGGCGTATTCGCCCAGTTTGTGCACCAGACTTTTGCCTAGGCTGGGCATCTGTTTGGTGCGCAGGTCGCCTTTGAGCATGCTCTTAAATTCTTGCCGTTGGGCTTCGGTTAGGCCTGTTGTGGCGAAGTGGTTGTTGATAACCAGCACCGTATCGCCCGGCATGGCCACCCAACAAGCCTGACTGAAATCTTCGCTTTGGGGGTACATCAAGCGTTCTGAGCGCACAATGGGGTACTTGCTGTATATGGCCAGGCGGTCGTAGATGGTGGTTTTCTCCTTTATGTCGTGATAAGGGTAGATGCTGTTGAGCAACGAGTCGATGGTTGTTTGGAACTTTCCGCCCAGATTTGCCTCTTGTAGGCATAGTATGTCGGCATCTTTCTCCTTCACATAGTTCAGCATTTCCCAGCGTTGTGGTTCTGTGGCCTCGCCACCGCCCCACATAAAGGTGTTGTAGGACAACACTTTTAGGCAGCTATCGGTGGCGTTGCCGTTTACATTTAATGGTATGTACGTGCGCACGGGACCGAAACAAGCCACGAACCCAATCAGCGGGATGAGCGTTCGGCGCAGTTTGAAGAAAGCCCAAAACACTAAGAACGCCGCATTGATGGTTAGGAACACGGGGAATGCCAAGCCCAGCGTGGCCATCAGCGGATGGCTGGCGGGGTTTAGCCTGTCGCTATATCCTACGGCAAGCATGACCAAGATGGTGGCCACGTTGGCACCACTGGCAAGCTGCACAATCCATTTTTTTACTTTTGCCTGCATCTTAGCCTAACTTATTGGCGTTTGCTTTGGTCGAAGAGCCGTTGCTTTTCTTCGCGCGTAAGACTGTCGTAACCACTCTTGCGTATCTTGTCTAAGATACGGTCCACCTCGTCTTGTTCGGCCTTTCGGCGCGCGTTATAGTCCCAGTCGCTTTCGGCCCGCGTTTCTTCGCGTGGGCTTTCGGGTGTGGGTTGGTGGTGTTTTTCGTAGAAATTCTTCATTCGTTCGAAGGCGTTGGTGCCCCTTCGTTGCGAAAAGTTATGCGAGGGATGCCGTTGCCAGTAGCGTATCATGAAGAAACCGAATATCATTCCGCCCAAGTGAGCCAAGTGTGCCACGTTTCCACCCGTTCCGGCCATAGCTTGGTAAAGCTCTAATGCGGCGTAACCCATAACAAACCATTTGGCTTTGATGGGGATGGGGATGGGGAAAATGAATATTTTGTTTTCGGGGAATATCATTCCGAAGGCCAAGAGGATGGCATAGATGGCTCCCGATGCGCCAACGGTGGTAAGTCCGTTAAGTTGGTTGGCCAATTGCCCCATTACAATGAAGGCATCGCCCACGCCCAAGGGAGCTTGCGTGTTGAGTTGCAAGTAAATCTCTACAAACTGTGCCAACTCTTGCATCAAGCCCGCACCGATGCCGCAGGCTATATAATAAAAGAGGAACTTGCGCGGCCCCCATACGCCTTCGACCACCACACCGAACATCCACAAGGCAAACATGTTGAAGAACAAGTGCGCGAAACCGCCATGCATGAACATGTACGTTACGAGTTGGTAAATGCGGAACTCGGACGCTCTGAAAAAGTGGAGGCCGAGTATGTTGTTGAGATCGATGCCCGAACTGCTTTGGATGACTAACGTGGCCAAGAAAGCTAGCACGTTGATGATAAGCAAATTCTTGGTAATTGTAGGTATGTTGCCCATTAATGATATGCTTTGTTTGAAATGTTATAACATGGGCAAAAGTACTAAAAATATCTGTTAATGCGCATAAAAAGCCCTACGGAACGACAATTTTTCAAAAAAAACTTCACTTTTTTTTCCTTTTCGTTTGATTTCTGAAAGTAAAGGCCTATATTTGTTCCCAGTTCTGAGATAACGCATATACATTTATCACTTTTATAATTCAAAGTTATATGAACAAAACAGATTTGATTGACAAAATCGCAGCAGGCTCTGGCTTGAGCAAAGCTGACTCGAAGAAGGCGTTAGACGCAACAGTTGCAGCAATTAAGGATGCTCTTGTGAAAGGCGACAAGGTTCAGCTGGTTGGCTTCGGCACATTCAGTGTTAACGAACGCCCCGCACACGGTGGCGTTAACCCCGCAACGAAAGAGAAGATTACCATCGCGGCCAAGAAGGTTGCTAAGTTTAAGGCTGGTGCCGAACTGACGGAAGCTATCCAGTAATTGCTTCTAGCTTAAGAAGAGATAATAAATGGCCGCCCTCGCTGTATTGTGAGGGCGGCTTTTTGGTTAAAGGCGAAAAGGCCTATAAAGGTGAAAGGGTGAAAAGGTGAAAAGATGGCTGCGCCTTGCTCGCTTGCCAACCCCTTAACTTGTCAACTAGCAATAATAAAGACGGTTGCACCTTTTCACCTTAGTCAGTTGACAAGTTAACAAGTTGACAAGAGTGGTGGGCGTAGCCTTCCTTTCACCTTTTCACTCTTTCACCTTTAAAGGGCGTCAGCCTTCTTTTCACCCTTTCACCTTTTCACTCTTTCACCTTTAAATCCTCTTCCAGCTCGTCGAGGTTATTTACCACTGATATACGGCTGCGATAGTTGCCGCGAATCATGCCTTGTCGTTCTAGGTTGTCGAGCAGAGCCACAAGCGTGTCCCAAAAGCCCTCCATATTATACAGTATAACGCGTTGGTGGCGATAGCCAACGGTGTTTGCGGCAGCTAGCGTAAACACCTCATCAAGCGTTCCCACGCCGCCCGGCAATGCGATAGCCACGTCGCACAGCGTGTTGAGCATCTCTTTTCGGTCGGTAAGGTTCTCGCAACGGTACACCTCATCCACATCTGTCGACACCTTTCCGCCCTCTTCCACGAACTTAGGTACAACGCCCACCACGCGTCCGCCCACCTCGTGCGCCGCTTTAGCCACACATTCCATCAGTCCTAGGTTCGTTCCGCCGAAAAGTACAACGTGTCCTTTTTCGGCACACCAACGCCCCAAGGCAGCGGTAGCCTTGAAAAAGCGTGGGTCGATGTCGGCATTAGCCGAACAAAATACAGCTATGTTCATTTGCGTTGATTTTTATCAGCCGTCCGTCTGTGGTTGGCTTCGCCCCTACTTTTGGCAAAGTCGTGGACTCTTTATTGCCTTTTGGTTACAGGCCATTGTTGTAAAGGAAGGCAAGGGAATGGGTTGCAACCCTATTTCCCCCCAATCCCCAAGCCAGATAGGTTACCAATGCAAAGATAAGTAAAAGACATGGCACGCTCAAATTTTATCACTAAATTTGCGATACGGTGCTGCACATTTGCACCTGCTGGCTGGATAATGCCCATTGGTATAAATCGGTTCGTACGTTAATGAAAGTTATATTAAGGTATTGCGTTGATGTTTTTGCGTACCTATAATTGTAGATGTTAGCATTTTATGGTGAAACGAATTGTTGAACTATGTCGGCGGTATTCGTCGGAGCGGTTGTCTCAGGCGAATTTTGAGCAACTTCAATGTGGAGTGGCTCGAACATCAAGTGGAACATTGTGGGGTTTGATGGCCGAGGGCTTTTCGTTGTCACAAGTATTAAACGGAGTTAGGTGCAAAATGCTGCAAGGCTTTTTGCAATGGTTCCAAGCGTTACACCAGCCTGTTTCGTTCCGCCTTGTTGAAAGACCTTATTTCCTTTTCCCATGAAAGACAATTATGAAGAATATATCGCGCTGTTAAAGGAAGGTTCTTATGAGGCTTTCTCCGATTTGTACATGCACTATGCAAGCAAACTATACAGCTTTGCTTTGGTGCAAACAAGGAATAGCGTGCTTTCGGAAGACATTGTGCAAGAAACGTTCTTGAAATTGTGGAACACACGAGGACAATTGGATTGTTATGGAAATGTGCATGCCTTATTATTCACCATCGCTAGAAATCTGATAATTGATGGTTTCAGAAAACAAATCAGGCAGATTGATTTTGAGGACTATCGCCAATCGTGTAATAAGCTTTCTTTATTGCCTACGCCCGAAGAACAACTTGACTACGAAGAGTTTATAAACCGACTGCAACAGACGAAGGGTCTGCTCTCTAAGCGTGCTTGTCAGATATACGAGATGAGCAGAGAAGAGAATATGCCTATCCAAGAAATTGCCGAATCGCTGAACCTATCCTCACAAACGGTTAAGAACTATCTGACGTCAACCTTAAAGATTTTCAGAAAGAAGTTGATGAGGGAGTAGGGGGAGTTAAAGGAGTTAAGGAGTTAGGCAAAATGTATTGGTGATGTTAGGCAAATAGGATAAGTCTGACTTGTCTGACTTGTCTGACTTGTCTGACTTGTCTGACTTGTCTGACCAGTCTGACTTGTCCGAAAGCTAGAATGAACTAGAAACCTAGAAACCGCTAGACACCTTTAAAGGCGTTAGCCATCTTTTCACCTTTTCACCTTTTCAATTTTTCACCTTTAAAGAAAAGTGTGCCCCAGAAGTAACCTGTTAACTCCTGGGGCTAATTAAACAATAGAGAGAGATAGCTGATGAACGAATAGTTGCATTCACACACATCATGCGTTCACCGTAAAAAGTGCGATTACCGAGCCACGTTCCCTTGCAGAGAGCCATCAGGCCTTGTTCCAACGCGAGAGCTTGCACGGCGCACATCAACAACCACAATCAGGACACCATGCCTTAGCAGTGCGCCACGCTTGCAAAACCAACATTGGCAATGATGCTGGGATTAGCAACGTAGCCGTTCGCAACCATCTCGACCCCAGAGTGGCGCACAAGCATGCCGGCACCACCCCTTAAAGCCAATCTGAAACGGCCTTCTTTTTACGATGCTAATATACGAATATTATTCGTTCCGACAAAACATTTTGACATAAAAATATCTAATACAGAAGAATTTAGATAGTTTAAGAACAGGAAACAAGTAATCCAGAACAGCCGAAAGATGGCGAAGAAAGAGGAGAAAAAGGGCAAGATAGCAATGGGTATAGATTGTACTTCAAAAACGAAGTGCAAAAAAATGCGGCTGCTTTCAACAGAATAATATGGAAAAACACCGTGGTTTTGCCTTGCAGCTAGGGTGCATAGTCACGAAAAATGAAACTGCAACACAGAGATAGCCGTTCCATTTTGAAGACTCGCTAAGACTAATTGTGCAATATATAAAGAACTCATCTCGGGGCAAGGGTCATAAAATTTTGCCTCACTCCAAAAAGAGATCGTTCTTATTGCTCGATATCAACCAGTAGAGGCAGCCTCTATTTTTATTGTCTTTCCATAGTGGCTGAGCTTTCTTTTGCGTTATCTCTTATTGCGCAATCACGCCCAAAACAATAGCCCAGATAGCAACACATCAGGATGATGGCACAAGCTAAGACAATGGAGTACATCACTTTACGTTGCTCGGCATATTGTTTCAACACCGATTTAGTTCTTTTCTCTTGCCTCATAATCTTTCTTCCTTTTAATGTAACATGGCCCATCGCATGCCTTACGATTAACCATTCCTTTGCGCAAAATTAAAGAAAAGCCAACAAATAGGCAAACGTACGAGCCAAGAAAACTTGCGAAAAAGAAAAAGCGAACAAACATCATGTATTAAAGTCGTGTTGACTTTTAATCTTTCTACAAATTGAGAGGAGTTTGTGTCTTTGTGCCGTAAAACCAAGATAAACGCTCCACTCAAGTACGAAGTGCTGAACAAAGATGTGACGAAATCTGAAATTCTGCCCCATTCGCCTGCAACAAAACATGGCTATCCTCAAAAAAGGTAACCTGGCGGAAGTTTTTCAATACACTCTTTACAAGTTGAAAGCATCTTCCCTGCGGCACATAATGAGGAAAAAGTAAAGCGCACTTCTTTATGTCTCTTATGTTCTTATGTCAAAAAGGACGTATTTAGGTCGCAATACGAAAAGATGAGCGATTAACTCCTTCAACTTATAATGAGGAAAACGTAAAGCGCACTTCTTTGTGTTTCTTATGTTCTTATGTCGAAATGGACGTATTCATGTCACAATACGAAGAGATGAACGATTAACTCCTTCAACTTATAATGAGGAAAAAGCAAAGCACACTTCTTTATGTCTCTTATGTCCTTATGTCAAAAAGGACGTATTTAGGTCACAATACGAAAAAAAGATGAACGTTTTCGTTAAGCCAAATGAACAATGTCGAGCTTGCTCGAACATGGTCATGGCGAGAAAAGAACGATTAGCCCCTTCTACTGATGACGAAGAAAAAGTAAAACGCACTTTTTTATGTCTCTTATGTTCTTATGTCAAAAAGGACCTATTTAGATCGACGTTGAAGTTGCTATCAGAACCACCTACTTATGTTCTTATGTCAAAAAGGACGTATTTAGGTCGCAATACGAAGAGCTGAACGATTACCCCGTTCACTTATCCACTCGTCAACTCGTCAACTTGTTAACTCGTCAACTTGCCAAACCTTGTCAACTTTTCAGCAAGAATTTTAACACAATGAGTACCTTTTTTACCCACCAACCGCCCACCTTGCCGCAAAAAAACGATTCTCGCAAAGGTTTATTTTGATGCAAAAAGGGGTTAACTTGTGAATGCAACGAAATGAATATTTATTTCAAAGAACCATCATTTGCACCCATTTTTGGGCTGTTTGGTGCTAAATATAGTGCAAAATGGTGCAAAACGCAGTGCAATATGCCGCTAAACGCAGTGCGTTTTGGTGCTAAATGCAGTGCGTTTTGATGCTAAACGCAAGGTAAAATGGTGCAAAATGCGGTGCAAAATGCCGCTAAACGTAAGACGAAAAGCATAAATATCCACTGAAATTGTATAAACAAAACCTTTTAGAGCCGTTAAAAAGAGGGCTGAAAAGGGCAAAACAGGCATTAAAAGTGGAGGTTTTGGGGGCTAAAAGTGGGTAATTGGGCTTGAGAAATTATGAGTTGGCAACCAAACTAGAAAGGCTAAATGGTGCAAAATGCAGGCTTTGTTCTTAAAAACAGACAAGACGGAAGGCGAGAAAATCTAGAAATAGTAGTGATTTACCTACTTTTTAGCCTATATTTTCGCTGGAACGGAGCAAAAATTAGAGCGATGTTGTAAAATAAAAGATAGAGATTTAAGTTTTCGAGTTTGTGAGTTTGTGAGTTGGTAAGTTCGTGGGTTGATGCCTTTGTGAGTTGTTCGACTTTCGTGAGTTCATAAGCCGGTGAGTTGACTTGTCGTGCACTCCTCTCAAGTTATAGAAATTTTAAAAGTAAATACTACTTCATTATTAAAGATGTTTTTCACAAACGAAACGTGATGGCAGTGCCGCCGACAAGCACAAACAAAACATAAAACCATGTTATATACTTACAACATACGCAAATAAATCCCGCTCCACCTTTCGTTTTTGTAAAAAATCTGTGGTATCTTTGCATTTTAATGCGAGGGATGAGGGCCGAAATCGGCAAACATTCCATACGTTTTGGCTAAGCCAATGGTTAACTTGTAGACGGCTATTGCAACCGATAATCCGTTAACTAGCTAACTAAGAAAAGAACAATTATCGACTATGGACAAAATACTTGTTACAGGCGCAAGCGGGTTTATTGGGAGCTTTATCGTAGAAGAAGCCCTTAACAGAGGCATGGAAGTGTGGGCTGCCGTAAGGAAAAGTAGCTCCAAAGAATACCTTCAAGATAAGCGCATTCGTTTCGTGGAGCTAGATTTGGGCAATGCCGAACGACTGAAAAGCCAACTCAGCGGACACCATTTCGACTACGTGGTGCATGCTGCGGGAGCAACCAAATGCTTGCATCGCGACGACTTCTACCGAGTAAACACTGAGGGGACGAAGAACTTGGCCAATGCTGTGATAGACTTGAAAATGCCGCTTAAACGCTTTGTGTTCATCTCTTCGCTCAGCGTTTTCGGTCCTGTACGCGAGCAGCAGCCTTACGAAGAAATACAAGAAACCGACCAACCCATGCCTAACACGGCCTACGGACACAGCAAGTTGTTGGCCGAACAATACCTAGACTCGCTAAATCCCAAGAACGAAGACGGCGAAATAACCGATGTGGTGTTGCCTTACATCGTGCTAAGACCCACCGGCGTGTACGGTCCGCGCGAGAAAGACTACTTCCTCATGGCCAAAAGCATCAAGCAACACATCGACTTTGCCGTGGGATATAAGCCGCAAGACATCACTTTTGTGTATGTTCAAGATGTGGTTCAGGCCGTTTTCTTGGCTCTCGACCACGGTATGAGCGGCCGAAAATATTTCCTTAGCGACGGCGGCGTGTACCGTTCGTACGATTTCAGCGACCTAATCCACCGCAATTTGGGCAAACCTTGGATGTTGCGCATCAAGGCTCCCGTATGGTTCTTGCGCGTGGTTACGTTCTTTGGCGAGTACATTGGCCGAGCAACGGGGCGCATTTCGGCACTCAACAACGACAAGTACCACATCTTGAAACAACGCAACTGGCGGTGTAACATCGAACCAACGATGGACGAACTGGGTTATCATGCCCAAGTGAACCTCGAAGAGGGCACCGCGCTAACCGTGAAATGGTATAAGGAGAACGGTTGGTTGTAACTGCATCTACACAACAATGAACTTCATCAAATCACTCTTCGCAATAGAGAAGTCGCCCAAAAAGGGGCTGATGGCACTAGAATGGGTTGTGCTGGCTTACATGGCACTAACGCTGCTCATGGTGTTCTTCACTTATACCAAACTTGCCAACCCCGAATCCATGATATGGGGACGCGTTCGCATCGGCATCATCATCGTTGCATTGTGGGTTGTTTACCGCCTTGTGCCTTGTCGGTTCACCAAGCTAACGCGCGTTGTGGCACAGCTTTACTTGCTTTCTTGGTGGTACCCCGACACCTACGAGCTTAACCGCATACTGCCCAACCTCGACCATGTATTTGCGCAAGCCGAACAATCGGTGTTTGGTTTTCAACCTGCGCTAGTGTTTTGCGATGCCATGCCTTCGGCTTGGTTTAGCGAACTGATGGACATGGGCTACGCCTCTTACTTCCCCATGATATTGGCCGTAACGCTGTTTTACTTCTTTTGCCGTTACGCCGAGTTTGAAAGAGCGTCGTTCGTGCTCATCGCCGCCTTCTTCATCTATTACGTGGTGTTCGTGGCCTTGCCCGTAACAGGTCCGCAATATTACTATCCTGCCGTGGGCATGGAAAAGATAGCGATGGGCATTTTTCCCAACGTTGGCGACTACTTCAACCTACACAGCGAACGCCTTACCAGTCCTGGCTATGCCAATGGCATATTCTATCAGATGGTGGAGCACGCTCACGAGGCGGGCGAACGTCCCACTGCAGCCTTTCCCAGCAGTCATGTGGGCATCAGCACCATCATCATGCTCCTTGCTTGGCACACGCGCAACCGCCGTTTGGTGCTCTGTCTGCTCCCTTTCTTCGTGCTGATGTGTTTCTCCACCGTGTATATCATGGCCCATTACGCCATCGATGCCTTTGCCGGACTAATCTCTGGTGCGCTACTTTATTTCGTGCTGATGTGGGTTAGCAGGAAATGGAGTGCATAAGATAGCGCATTTCTGTGGTTAAACCGCTTAGCCTATTGTTCATTTTGCAACAACAGATGCTAAATATTTCGGGTACAACGCAACAATAACCTAAGGTTTTTGCGCGCCATCACAATATTATTGTATCTTTGTATCTACACTCGCGTGCCATTGCCCACAGCAAATGCCCTTTGCACATTACGCTTTGCGAATGCGCGAAATGCAGTCTGCGCCCAGAAACACGTGAGAAAAGCCTGTTTCATTAAGTCGGCATGAGCAGGAAAAAAGCAGGAAAATCAGACTTGTTAACTCGTCAACCCGTTAACTTGTCAACCAGAAACAACCTTTAAAGGTAGCCAATGGCCACCTTTGAACGTATATTTTTTAGCGTTATGGATAAGTTGCAAGCATTGTATGACAAGTGGAAAGCGCTTCAACCGCTTAACGAGCGCAAGCAGTTTTTGCTTAGCCAACGGTTTACTGTGGAGTATAATTACAACAGCAACCACATAGAAGGCAATACGCTTACGTACGGTCAAACAGAGCTTTTGTTGCTGTTTGGAAAGGTAAGCGGCGAAGGCAAGCTGAAAGACTTTGTGGACATGAAAGCCAGTTTGGCAAGCGTAAAGATGCTAGAAGATGAAATGAAAGCGCGCACCGCTTTAACACAGAATTTCATTCGGCAACTTCATCATGTGCTACTACGAGAAGATTATACCACGCATCGCCAATTGCCAGACGGCAGCCAAACAAGCTTTACCATCCACGCAGGCAGATATAAAACGCGCCCCAATGGCGTAATTACACGTTATGGCGAACGTTTCGATTATGCCTCGCCCGAAGAAGCCCCAGCATTAATGGCAGATTTGGTGGACTGGTATAATGCCATGGAGGCCGAAGGGGTGATGTCGCCTGTAGAACTGGCGGCTCTTTTCCATTATCGTTATATTCGCATTCACCCTTTCGAAGATGGTAACGGGCGTATTGCCCGACTGTTGGTGAACTATATCCTTGCACGGCATGGCTGGCCGATGGTGGTGGTTCGCAATCGCAACAAGAACGAATACCTCGACGCCTTACACGAAGCGGATGTTGACGTAGGTTCTTCACCATCAGCTGGTGCACATGCCAGTCTTGCACAAATTAGGCGTTTTCTTAAATACTTCAAGGCGATGGTAGCAGAAGAGTTGCAATACAACATCGGCTTTGCAACAGAACAGTCGGCTAACGTATGGTGGTACGATGGCCAAAAAATAACTTTCCGCAGTGCGTCTAGCAGTACGATGCTAATGGCAATGCAACAAACACCCGACATAACGATAGAACAATTGTCGAAGAAAGCTGGCATTGTAACGGCGGCAGTAAAGAAACAGCTGGCACAAATGACACGAAAGGGCTATATCGAACGCAGAGAGAAGGATGGCGACTGGCAAGTGTTTGTATCATCATCTGTGTAGTTTGCAATATAATTGCGACCCTTTTTCCGCCTTTTCAAGTTGACGAGTTGACAAGTTGACAAGGCTGGTGGTTGGAGTCATTTTTCACCTTTTCACCTCTTCACCTTTAAAGGGCGCAGCCATCTTTTCACCCTTTCACCTTTTCACTTTTTCACCCTTTTACCTTAGTCAGTTGGCGAGTTGACAAGTTAACGGGTTAACAAGACTGGTGCGCAGCCATCTTTTCACCTTTTCACTTTTTCACCCTTTCACTTTAGTCAGTTGACGAGTTGACAAGTTAACGGGTTAACAAGACTGGTGCGCAGCCATCTTTTCACCTTTTCACTTTTTCACCCTTTCACTTTAGTCAGTTGACGAGTTGACAAGTTAACGGGTTAACAAGACTGGTGCGCAGCCATCTTTTCACCTTTTCACTTTTTCACCCTTTCACTTTAGTCAGTTGACGAGTTGACAAGTTAACGGGTTAACAAGACTGGTGCGCAGCCATCTTTTCACCTTTTCACTTTTTCACCCTTTCACCTTTAAAGGGCGCAGCCATCCTTTCACCTTTACAATCCTTTCTTCCTTTATGTTAAACAAAGAGAATTGTGCTTTACCAAACAATTCGTCGCTTTTTCTAATGCTGCACCATTTCTTCACCTTAATTAATAATTAGGATTTTATCTCACAACGCCCACTCGATAGGCAGTTGTAAAAGAAAACGGAAATGTGACGGTCGCGAATAAATGTTCTGTTTAGGAGTTTTGTGATGAATGGCAGAAAGCACTATTGTATTAAATTGTGTAAAATCCTTTGGTTGTTACAACCTAAAAGCCTAACTTTGCACCCATCATCATGCGGGAATAGCTCAGTTGGTAGAGCACAACCTTGCCAAGGTTGGGGTCGCGAGTTCGAGTCTCGTTTTCCGCTCAAACCCAAAACGGCCGCCTAAAATAGAATGCCGCAATGGTGGAATTGGTAGACACGAGGGACTTAAAATCCCTTGGCCAGTAATGGCTGTGCGGGTTCGAGTCCCGCTCGCGGCACACCTTCTAAACACTTTATCTATTATGAATAAGAATCTAATCCTTACGTTATCAGTGCTTTCTTCGTTGGCAATGACGTCGTGCTCAAAGCTTGGGCCACTCTCTGCCGACAACTTCCAAGTCACACCGACTCCGTTGGAAGCAAATGGCGGTTTGGTATCTGCTACTATTGATGCCAACTTCCCTGCCAAGTACATGAAGAAGAAAGCTGTAGTGAAGATCATCCCCGAACTGCGGTACGCGGGTGGTCAAGTGGCAACCGGCGAAGGCGCTACCTTCCAAGGCGAAAAAGCCACGGCAAACGGACAGCAAGTGCCCTACAAATTGGGCGGACGCTACTCCATGAAAACCGACTTTAATTATGTGCCAGACATGATTAAGAGCGACCTCTACCTCACTTTCGATGCTAGAATGGGAAAGAAAAAGGTGGATTTGCCTGCCGTGAAGGTTTCTTACGGCGTGGTGGCCACATCGCAACTCTACCGCGAGGCTATGGCCAACGATGGACTCTGCATCGCTCCCGACAGCTTCCAACGCATCAAGGCGCAGAAACAAGAGGCTAACATCAAGTTCCTCATCAACCAGGCTAACTTGCGCAAAACCGAGTTGAAGAACAATTCGGTAACCGAATTCGTCAAGATGTTGAAGAAAATCAACGCTGACCGCGAAAAACTTAACTTGCGCAACGTGGAAGTTAACGCTTACGCATCGCCCGAAGGTGGTTTCGTTATCAACGATAAGCTGGCTGCAAAACGCCAGACCACTGGTGAAGGCTACGTTAAGGGACAACTCAAACAGAACAAGATGCAGACTGCTGTTGAGGCTCGTTACACGGCACAAGACTGGGATGGTTTCCAAGAGTTGGTGCAAGCTTCCAACCTCCAAGATAAGGACGTTATCTTGCGCGTACTCTCTATGTACAAGGATCCCGAAGAGCGCGAACGCCAAATCCGTAACATGAGCGAAGGCTTCCGCGAACTGGCTACCGGCATCCTGCCCGAACTGCGCCGCGCACGCCTAACCATCAATTACGAGGTTGTTGGCCGCAGCGACGAGCAAATTAAAGAACAATTTGCCGCCGACCCAACGCAACTCAGCTCGGAAGAGATCCTTTACAGTGCAACCCTTACAGACAACCCCGCCGAAAAGAACAACATCTATAAGAAGGCAACCGAACTGTACGACCAAGACTACCGCGCTTACAACAACCTAGGCGTGCTGGCTATGCAGGCTGGAAACTTGGCTGAGGCTCGCACCTACTTCCAAAAGGCTCTGGCCACTGCACCCGATGCTGCAGAAGCTAACGCCAACTTGGGTATGGTTGCGCTTTACGAGGGCAATATCTCTGAGGCCGAAACACTCATCGCTAAGGCTCAACAAGCTAACGACATCAACAAGGCTGTGGGCGCACTCAACATCGCTAAGGGCAATTACTCGCTTGCTGAGACTACCCTGAGCAGCTATGAGAGCAACATGGCGGCTCTTGCCAAACTGATGAACAAGAACTACGAAGGTGCACTCGCCACTTTGAAGAACGTTAAGCACCCCGATGCCGTTACCGACTATCTCATGGCCGTTGCTTATGCACGCCAAGGTGACAATGCAGCTGCAACAACTGCTCTGCAAGCGGCAACCGCTAAGGATGCTCGTCTGGCTCAACGCGCCGCCGTAGACCTTGAGTTTGCTAAACTGAATAAGTAATCATGCACATCGCCCCATGCGGGGAACGATGAGTAAAGGGTTAACAATTTGCATAAACCACTATGACGACAACTTCATTTAAGTGTACAACGCTGATAGAGTTTGCGAAAATGGTTTGGCAGGTTGTTAACCCTTCGCCTTTTAAGCCAGCTAAGGCCATGCTTGCCGCGGCTGTACTCGCACTGTTACTCACTGCTTGTGGGGTGGAAGGTAACCGCTTTGAGGTGGAAGGCCATTTCCTTAAAATCAATCGCGGCGAGTTTTATGTGTATAGCACCAATGGACTGATAGACGGAATAGACACGATTAAGCTGGAAGCGGGCCGTTTCGTCTACGAAATTCCTTGCGAACGCGAAGGAACGCTGGTCATGGTGTTCCCCAATTTCTCTGAACAACCTATCTTTGCACAGCCGGGAAAGAGCGTAAAGATGGAGGGCGACGCCTCGCACTTGAAGGAACTAACCGTAAAAGGAACGAAAGACAACAAGCTGATGAACCAGTTTCGCGAGGCCATAGCGAACGTTTCGCCACCGCAGGCTGCTAAGACAGCGGCTCTTTTTGCGGCCGATAACCCCGCATCCCCTGTTGCCGCATACCTTGTAAGGCGTTATTTCATCACCACACCAACCCCTGATTATAAAGAGGCGGCTCGCTTGTTGAAGTTGCTTTTGGCCGAACAACCCAAGAATGGCGAGCTTAACCGCATGCAGTCGCTTATCTCCGTTCTTGCCAAAACCAGTGTGGGCGCATCGCTACCGCCTTTCCAAGCCCGTTCAACAAAAGGCGAAAAGGTTAGCGAGCAACTATGCAATAAGGCACCCGTGGCCGTGTTCAGCGTGTGGAGTACCACCAACATGCAGAGCATGGAGGTGCAACGCATGCTCAATCAAAAGGTGCGTAGCTCCAAAGGTAAGCTGAAAGCGGTGGGCCTTTGCATCGATCCCATTCAACGAGAGTGCAAAGACATCTTGGAACGCGACAGCATTTCGTGGCCCAACATTTGCGACGGGGCGATGTTTGAAGGTAACGTTGCCAAGAAATTAGGGGTTTATAGCGTGCCGTTCAACATCCTATTGAAGAACGGAAAGATAGTAGCCAAAGACCTTGATGCCAACCAATTGAAAGAACGACTCGACAAATTGCTCTGAAAAACATTCACCTATGCTTGTCAAAACCTACTGCGCAGCGGTAAACGGGCTGAACGTAACCACCGTTACCGTGGAGGTGAACCTCGTGAAGGGCATGTTGTACCACTTCACTGGCCTTGGTGACGAGGCCGTACGCGAAGGGCGTGACCGCATTTCGTCGGCCATCCAATACAACAACATGCGTTTCCCGCGGGCAGACATCACCGTAAACATGGCGCCTGCCGACCTCCGCAAGGAAGGCAGCAGCTTTGACTTGCCCTTGGCTATCGCCATCTTGGCCGCCGACAGTCAGCTGCCAACCGACAATTTAGGCGACTTTATGATGGTGGGTGAACTGAGTTTGGACGGCACATTGCAGCCCATCAAAGGCGCATTGCCCATTGCCATTAGGGCCAGAGCCGAGAAATTTAAGGGACTTTTGGTGCCGAAGGCCAACGTTCGCGAGGCTGCTGTGGTGAACAACCTCGATGTGTATGGCATGGAAAACATCGTCGATGTGGTGAATTTCCTTTCGGGGAAGGCGCAATTCGAGCCTACCGTCATCGACACACGCAAGGAATTTTACGAGCAACAATACCGTTTCGACCTCGATTTTGCTGATGTTCGTGGTCAAGAGAACGTTAAACGTGCTATGGAAGTGGCCGCGGCAGGTTCGCACAACCTGATTATGGTGGGGCCACCAGGTTCGGGTAAGTCGATGATGGCCAAGCGCCTGCCCTCTATTTTGCCGCCGCTTTCGCTGGGCGAGAGCCTAGAAACCACGCAGATACACAGCATTGCAGGCAAATTGGGCAAGGGAATGTCGCTTATCTCGCAGCGTCCGTTTCGTGCGCCGCACCATACCATATCCGAAGTTGCCCTTGTTGGCGGTGGTGCAACGCCCCAACCAGGCGAGATTTCTTTGGCGCACAATGGCGTTTTGTTTGCCGATGAGTTGCCGGAGTTCAACAAAACCACCCTCGAAGTACTTCGACAGCCACTAGAAGACCGCAAGATAACCATCTCGCGTGCCAAATACACCATCGAATATCCCTGCTCTTTCATGTTCGTTGCCTCGATGAACCCTTGTCCGTGCGGCTATTATGGCGACCCAACGCACCATTGCGTGTGCATGCCGGGCCAGATACAACGCTACATGAACAAGATAAGCGGTCCGTTACTCGACCGAATTGACATTCAAGTAGAAATAACGCCCGTTCCGTTTAAGGACATTTCGCAGGCCGTTCAAGGCGAGTCGAGTTCCGTAATACGCGAACGTGTTATCCGTGCGCGGCACATGCAAGAGCAGCGTTTTAAGGAAGTAAAGGGCATTTACAGCAACGCGCAGATGACCGAGCGCATGATTCACCAATTTGCCGAGCCAGATGCAGAAGGCATTGAGTTGCTGCGAACGGCTATGGAACGCCTAAGTCTGTCGGCACGAGCCTACAACCGCATCTTAAAAGTGGCGCGAACTATTGCCGATCTCGAACAAAGCGAAACCGTTAAGTCGCAACATTTGGCCGAGGCCATTAGTTATAGAAATCTCGATAGGGGCGATTGGGCCGAACGAGGAAACTAAAACATCTGCCGCTAACGATGAAAATAGTATGTATTAAAGGTGGGTTGGGCAACCAACTCTTCGAATATTGCCGCTATCGCAGCCTGCATAGGCACGACAACCGTGGCGTTTACCTGCACTACGACCGTCGCCGAACTAAACAACACGGTGGTGTGTGGCTCGATAAAGCCTTCCACATAACGTTGCCCAACGAGCCGTTGCGCGTAAAACTGTTGGTTATGATGCTTAAAACGCTGCGCAGGCTACATCTTTTTAAGCGTCTTTATCGCGAAGAAGACCCACGGGCAGTACTGATCGACGACTATTCGCAGCACAAACAGCACATTACTAACGCCGCCGAGATATTGAAATTCCGCCCGTTCGAGCAGGTCGACTATGCCGATGAGATACAGGCTGCACCCTTTGCCGTTAGCGTTCATGTGCGCCGTGGCGACTATCTGCTGCCAGAGAACAAGAGTAACTTCGGCGTTTGTTCGGTTCATTATTACCTGTCGGCCGCTGTTGCCGTGCGCGAACGCCATCCCGAAGCGCGTTTCTTCGTCTTCTCCGACGACATGGAGTGGGCCAAAGAGAACCTCAATTTGCCCAATTGCGTGTTCGTTGAGCATGCTCAGGCGCAACCCGACCACGCCGATCTCTACCTCATGTCGCTCTGCAAGGGGCACATCATCGCCAATTCCACGTTCAGTTTTTGGGGTGCCTACCTCTCAAAAGGATCGTCGGCCATCGCCATCTACCCCAAACAATGGTTTGCCGAGCCCACATGGAACGTGCCAGACATCTTTCCAGCGCATTGGATGGCGTTGTAAAGGGATTGTTAGTTAGCGCATGATGCTTCATTGCTGGTAGGGAACAACAGCCTATGCGTAACAAATTCAGATTCTCGACCACGCAGAACAACTCACTTCTGGGTAGCACCGACCTTATATAATAAGGTGTCCTACGCCGCAGAACCATGCGCAAAGAGGTTCTTTCGAGTACCGAAAACCAATGCAAAATGATGTTTAACCAATAATAAAATACCGAAAATGGATACTAAAAAGAAAAAGAAGAGTAAGCTGGAAATTGACGACAGCTACGAATTACAACTAGTAAGCAAGCTACACCCCGCCCTCAGATGGGTCTTCATGTTGCCGATAGGACTGCTTGCTATACTTCTTGTGCAGCTTGCCTACGGGTTCGTGTTCAACAAAATGCTTTCAAACTTCGACCCTAATGGCGGTGTAGCCATAGTCATTAACAGCCTATTCATGGGCATGAAGTATTGCGTATTCGTTGTGGCGATGGTTGGGGTAGCCCCAGTTGTACGAGCTAAAAAGTTCCAGGCGTCAATCGCCTGCGCCATTATTGCAGTGATTGTTTGTTTAGGGAGCACAGGATTCCTCTTATATAATAATGGAGTAGAGAATTTAACGATGCTCATCGCAACGGGTGGTTCGGCTTTCTTGGGCATTGTATGGGCTGTATTGAATGTTCGGTCTACTGTTTCAAAGCCGCTACCTGCCGAACAAGAAGACGAACCCGCTGAACTATAAACACGTAATAAGCCTAGAACCCCAGTCTTGTTCAGCCACATACAGCCCCTTGAGGTTGCCCTTCATTTGTTGTTTCTCGCCGTTTCAGAGGAATGGGCCAATGCTCATGCCCTTTTGTTAATAAATATATAAATAGCACAAAACACAAAGAAAAGGCGTATCTTTGGGCAATGTGGGTTTAAGGTAGGGCTTACAACTTACTTTTTGCAAACCGAAAAGTCCGTTGTTTCGCTCCATTCCTTTTCCTGTTGCGCGCAAATGATGCAATCAAACCATCGTAAGCAAGAGAAAACAAGCGCGAAAACAACACTTGTTTCGCCAAGAATGGCTGGAAAGGCAATGCGAAAACGGAGTGGAAAACCGCCAAGAATCCACACCTTGTGTTCGAAACAAAAGCATGGCGAGAAGGCGATGCAAGGCTTAAAAATTGCGATACAGCTGCGACAAGTAGCCATGTACCTACGCCAACCCCAAACAACTGCTTGCAAAACGAACCGCAACCTAGGCAAAATTATCCCTAAATAACTAATAAGATGATTAAGAAGTATATTCAAGAGAACGAAGAACGTATGCTCGATGAGCTTTTCAGCCTTATCCGCATACCCAGTGTTAGCGCGCAACAAGCGCACAAACCCGACATGCAACGTTGCGCCGAAAGGTGGAAAGAGCTGCTGTTGATGGCCGGAGTAGACCGTGCCGAGGTGATGCCTTCCGACGGAAACCCGATGGTTTACGGCGAAAAGATGGTAGACCCCAATGCAAAAACGGTGCTCATCTACGGTCACTACGACGTTATGCCCGCAGAACCTTTCGAGCTTTGGAAAAGCGAACCATTCGAGGCTGAGGTGCGCGACGGACGCATTTGGGCGCGTGGAGCCGACGACGACAAAGGACAATCGTTCATCCAAGCTAAGGCATTCGAGTATGTTGTGAAGAACAACCTGCTGAAACATAATATCAAGTTCATCCTCGAAGGCGAAGAAGAAGTGGGCTCGCCCAGTCTTGGTGCGTTCATTGAGAAACATAAAGAGCTGCTGAAATGCGACGTGATACTGGTTTCGGACACCAGTATGATTGCCGAAGACATACCTACGCTTACCACCGGACTTCGCGGTATTGCCTACTGGCAGATAGAAGTGACTGGCCCAAACCGCGATGTTCACTCAGGACATTATGGTGGAGCCATCGCCAACCCCATCAACGTGTTGTGCAAACTCATCGCCGATGCAACCAACGAAGACGGCCGAATACTCTTCCCGGGCTTCTACGACAAGGTGGAAGAGGCCAGCGACGATGAACGAAAGATGCTTGCAAGCATACCGCTAGACCTTGAAGGCTATAAGAAATCCATCGAAGTAGACGAACTGTTTGGCGAGAAAGGCTACTCAACGCTTGAGCGTACGGGCTTCCGTCCTTCGTTCGACGTGTGCGGTATTTGGGGCGGATATACGGGCGATGGTGCTAAAACGGTTATCGCCTCTAAGGCCTACGCCAAGCTTTCGTGCCGATTGGTGCCACACCAAGACTATAAAGAGATTGCCCAACTGGTAATCGACTACTTCAAACGCGTTGCACCCAAGTCGGTTAAGGTAGACATCAAGTTCCTACATGGCGGTCAGGGTTATGTATGCCCCATTGATATGCCTGCCTACAAAGCCGCCGAGCGTGGCGTAGAAATGGTGTTTGGCAAGCGTCCTTTGGCCGCTCGTTTGGGCGGTAGCATTCCAATCATCTCTACTTTCGAGCAAATTCTAGGCGTTAAAACCATCCTCATGGGCTTTGGCTTAGAGTCTAACGCCATCCACTCGCCCAACGAAAACATGCCGCTAAGCATGTTCCGTAAGGGTATCGAGGCTGTTGTTAACTTCCACTTGGAGTATGATAAGTTTTGAGGAGTAAGTTGTAAAGGAGTAGAGTAGTAAGTAGTAAGTTTTGAGGAGTTAAAGGAGTTAAGGAGTTAAGTTAGAAGTGTGGTGGCGTTAGCCATTTTTTCACCTTTTCACCTTTTCACCCTTTCACCTTTTGTGGCTAACTATCTTGTCATCTTGTCAACCCCAACTTGCTGCTAAACTCCACATCCACATCATGCGATTCACTCCCCTCTCCCCCTTGGAGAGGGGTTGGGAGTGAGGCCACCTCACTCCCTTTTCTTTTTCCCCATATACCAACCAACGATGCGAAGACCCCTCTTCATCCTTTTATTATTCGCCCTTGCCTTAGCAGCCTTCGCTGCCGAACCCATTCGTGTGGCCTGTGTAGGCAACAGCATCACTTACGGTTACGGCCTTCCCGACCCCGCAACCGAATCATATCCCGCCCAATTACAACAGAAGTTGGGCAAAGCTTACGACGTGCGCAACTTCGGACACTCAGGCGCAACGCTACTTTCGCGCGGTCATCGCCCCTACATCGAGCAAGAGGCGTACAAGAAAGCCTTGGCCTTTAAGCCCGACATCGTGGTGATACACCTCGGCATCAACGACACCGACCCGCGCAACTGGCCGTTCTTCCGCGACGATTTTACCCAAGATTACATCGCACTCATCCGTTCGTTCAAGGCCGCTAACCCCAAAGCCGCCTTCTACATCGCCAAGATGAGCCCCATATCGCATCGCCATCACCGCTTTTTGGCAGGCACGCGCGATTGGCATAAGCTGATACAAGCCGCCATCGAACGTGTGGCAAAGGCCACAGACGCACGCCTTATCGACTTCTATAAGCCGCTGTTGCCCTTCCCACAGATGTTTCCCGACGGCCTGCACCCCAACAAAGCAGGGGCAGGAGTGCTTGCACGCGTGGTGTACGAGGCACTAACGGGCGACTATGGCGGACTGCAAATGCCCCTTGTGTTTTCTGATAACATGGTGGTTAGTCGCAACCGCAACTTCGAAGTCTATGGAACGGCCAACGCAGGGCAACGCGTTGTAGCCACGTTTAATGGCGAAAAGCGCAGCACCGTGGTGCAAAACGATGGCACGTGGCGTATTGTTTTCTCCCCACCTCGCGTGGGAAAGCCCTATACCCTCGCCGTTACGAGCGAACAACGAACGCTCCGTTTTAAGAATATCGTTGCGGGTGAGGTGTGGCTTTGCTCCGGTCAGAGCAACATGGCGTTCCCCTTAGCCAATGACGAACTTGCCAAAGAGACACTGAAAACGGCCAACGACCCCAACCTGCGCGTGCTAAACTTCTTGCCAAGATGGGATACCAACAATGCCGAATGGCCGCAATCGGCACTCGATTCCACCAACAACTTGCAGTATATGCGCAGTAAAAGCTGGCAGCAAGCCACGTCTAAAAACATGGGCGAGGTATCGGCCGTGGCCTATTATTTCGCAAAGGTGCTGCGCGATAGCCTGAAAATACCCGTCGGCATCATTGTCAACGCTGTGGGCGGAAGTCCTACCGAGGCGTGGATAGACCGCCAAACGCTTGAAGATAACTATCCCGAACTGCTGAACGACCGCTTTAAAGACAACGTAATGGTTATGCCCTGGGTGGTGCAGCGCATGCGAAAGAACATTGCGCACACCACGGATAAGTTGCAGATGCACCCTTATCAGCCCACCTATCTCTACGATGCGGCCATCCGTCCGCTTGCCAAATACCCCATCAATGGCGTTATTTGGTATCAAGGCGAGTCGAATGCCGAGAACATGGAGATACACGAACGTCTATTCCCACTTTTGTTAAGCTCGTGGCGAACCAACTGGGATAACCCCCAATTGCCTGTTTACATGGTGCAATTATCTAGCATCAACCGCCCTTCTTGGCCGTGGTTCCGCAACAGTCAGCGACTGATGGCCAACACCCTACCGTACGTTTACATGGCCGTGAGCAGCGATGTGGGCGATTCGCTCGATGTTCATCCGCGCCAAAAATACCCTGTTGGCAAGCGATTGGCACACCTCGCCCTTTATCATCAGTACGATTTCAAGCGACTAACGCCCTGCGGACCAAATGTGCAAAGTGCCACCAAACAGCCCAACGGCGAGGTGCAAGTGTGCTTTAATTGGGCCGATGGACTGAAAACGGCCGATGGTAAGGCCCTTCGCACGTTCGAAGTGGCGGGTTACGACGAGGTGTTCTATCCAGCCGTAGCCACCATCAAAGACCGCGAAGTAAGGCTAACGTGTCCGCAAGTGCCACATCCCGCCTTCGTTCGCTATGGCTGGCAACCCTTCACAAGAGCCAATTTGGTGAATGGCGACGACCTTCCTGCTTCTACGTTTAGGGTGGAAGTGAAGTAAAAAGGCACAAACGGCCTCACCCCCAACCCCACTCCAAAGAGGAGAGGGGAGTAATGTGTCTTGCGGTTTCTAAGCCTACAAATATAAGATACAATGATATAGCCAAATATTTCACGCTCCTCTCTTCTTGGCTGACAACTTATAAGGCGAGGTTGGCAGTAGTTTAGAATAATCTGTTCTTCATCAAACCACAATGAAAAAAAACAATAAATCCCATAAATCGCAAGACATATCACTCCCCTCTCCCCGTGGAGAGGGGCTAGGGGCTGCGACTTTTTCTCTTGAAGAAGGCTTGTCGGTGAGTCCGGTTATTAGTTGTGGCAAGCAGGCTGTGCCTAATACGCGTTCCTTCTTCCTCAAACTCCCTTCTCCCTTAGGCACACTCCATCTCGAAAGCGACGGCGAGGCACTTACATGCGTGCTATATGAGGGCGAGAAAGCCACGCATCCCAAGGGCGTTACGCTGCAAGAGGCACCCCAACTGCCCGTTTTTGTTGCAGCCCGCGCATGGCTTTCGCGTTATTTTGAAGGCCACGATCCTGGTGTTCCGCCGCCCGTTCGTCCGCAAGGCACGCCTTTTCAGCAGTCTGTTTGGCAGCGTTTGCTTACCATTCCATACGGTTCCACCACCACTTATGGCGCTTTGGCCGCGTACCTAGCAGCGCATAACGCCTCTGGGCGCATGTCGGCACAGGCCGTTGGGCAAGCCGTTGGACGCAATCCCATCAGCATAATCATCCCTTGTCACCGCGTAATTGGGGCAGATGGCACACTAACGGGTTATGCAGGCGGCTTGGATAAGAAGAAGTTCTTGCTAGGATTGGAAGGGAGTATAAAAGGTGAAAAGGCTTTTGTAAAGGTGAAAGGGTGAAAAGATGGCTGACGCCCTTTAAAGTTGTCTGTCGGTTCCTAGATTTCTAGTTCCGTCTAGCTTTCGGACAGGTCCGACAAGTCCGACTTGTCCTATTAGCCTAACGCCACCTATACATTTGGCTTAACTCCTTAACTCCTAAGGGTGAAAGGATGCCTGCGGCTATTAACATGTTGGTTATCTAATCCAAAAAATCCCATTGATTCGCTTTATGTTCCTTATGTTCTTATGTCAGATATGGGACAGAGTTTGTGTCAAACCCAGATATAAGAACTTGTCAACTCGTCAACTTATCAACTCGTTAACTCGTTCGTTTGTCAACTTAGACATAGCCCAACCGCTATGCGGTAGAGGAGGGTGTGGGACACGTGCTAGGCAGGGTTGGGAGCGTTTTGCGCCCAACCCTGCCTAGCAAATAGCCCAACCGCTTTGCGGTAGTTTGGCTGTGGAATATTTTTTGTAAAGGTAGTTATCGGCAGCTTGTCTTACCGACAGACGGAAATTGTATTCCAAATTCAATTCTGTTTCACGATAAAAGCAGACGTCTTGCATGGCGTTTTATGTCTAACTCGCGCCACAATGATGAATGCCTAAGCGTGTTAGAACTTTATCTGCAAACGCGTTTCGAGAATAGAGAACGTATTGTTGTTGAATGCTGCGTTATCGGTTGCACGGGTCATAGAACCACGCACACGCCAAATCATGTACTTGTTGAGGTAATAGTTGAAGGTCAACGACCAGTCGTGAACCTTACCACCATAGATGTCGGCACGCTTATCTGTCAAGGTTGAATAGTTGTAACCTGCAACAAGCTCCATCGAACCTGGGTCGGGAGTAGCAATACCAGCATCAGCCTTGTTGTAATCATATCCCTGACCATTGAGCAGATAGCGCACATTACCATAGGCACCCCATGCGTTGTAGTTTGGCATAGCGTTTTCGCGCTTGATGTTTACATAGAAGTATTGTGCCTCAACGCCGAAGTTACCAAAGGCAAGGTTCATTTCCGGAGACACCTTCCACAGTGCTGTTGCGTCGGTAATGGTGGCCTCTTGTGCAGCTACATTAACAATACGGGTTGGGAATGGGGCTTTCAACGTGTACGATTTATGGCTGATGGCTGCATTCTTGTTGTATCGTGGCGACTCGTAAGCACCACTTACACCAACGTGAAATATCTTGCCGTGCTCTGTTGTTGGACGCCAAACCAGTCGTGTCATTGCACCCCATGCCTCGTTACCAAGCTTGTCGGCCGTCATCTTCATGGCGTCGTTCTCTGCAAATACAGATGCTGTGGCGTGATACTTCTCGCCTGCATGAACAAACATCGCACCAATCAGACGGCTATTAAAGAACGCTTGGTTAGCCAAAGGCTCTTCCATTGTGATTTTAAAGCTTGATGAGGTGCCGCTCTGCAAACCAAACTGATGTACAAAGTAGCCCATGCGAATCAGGTTTTCTTTGTTAAAGTTATAATCCAGACAGATGTCTTTAAGCGAAAGGCTTTGACGTGCAAAGCCAACGTCTACCTTTGCCTTCCATTTGCCGTACGTTGCACTTACGCCAACACGCACGTCAGGAACAGCAACGCCATCATTAAGTTGTGCATCGAGCGTTTTATCTGTCGAGTGCATCACGCCACCATCCATCAGGATGCGGCCTGTTGGCTTTACAACCAACTTTGGCTCTTCTTCTTGAGCAAAGACTCCTGCACAAGTTATCAAGCCACAGGCTGCTATAAATATAATTCGTTTCATAGAGATGTTGATGTATCTATGTTTCTATAAGTTGGGTTTCTATGTTGAAACTAGAAATGTTAGAGGTGGGCATAAGGAGTTAAGCCGAAAGCTTAGCTGTTAAGAAAGCAAGCCTAGTGGCTTAACCCTTATGACGCCTGATGGTTTGTGAGGTTTAGTTTGGAGCCTTAAAAGTGCTCTTCGCTACTTTGCCTTCTTTCTTTAGCTTGGCAAACTCTTTCTTGGCCTTTGCCAATTGCTCTTGGAATGCGGGTTCTGCGTGCAGACGTGCCACAACAGCTGCACTGATAACACGGGCTGCATCCACATCGCTTTGCCAGTGGTAACCGCAGATAACACGACTTTGACCCATCTGATAACCGCGTTCAAGGATTTCATTTTGGCGGTCGACGTTGATTTCAGAAAGCACCAATGCCGTTGCCCAACCGATAGCTGTATGGCCCGATGGATAAGAACCATTGGTAGAAAGCTCTTCTTGTTGCTCAGGGTTGCAAGTCATTTCCTTATAGAAAGCAAAGGGACGAACACGCATGTAATGGTCTTTGGCACTGCGTGTAGCCAAGTCGCCTGCATCTTCGCGCATGTTTACCACCAGCTTGTAAATCTCAGGAGTGGTCTCTTTGCTAATCTTAATGCCGAAAGCCTCTGAGAAAGCGTTAGGCACACCGTCGCCACCTACACGTGCATCTGCCACAGCTTGGTCGCCACGAGGCGTGTTGCGTTGCATCTTTCCCCACTGATATTGTGCCTGATCGTTTAGGAACATAATGCTACCAGCCTGTGGAGGAGGTGGAAGAAGTCCGAGTGAACTTGCCTGTTGTCCGTCTTGCAGATAGTATAGGTCAGGTTGTGTACGTACGTCCTTAATCTTTTTTGCAGCTGTTTGTGCGAAAGTGGTTACTGAGAACATTGCCAGCAAGCCTACTACTAATGTTTTCTTTGTCATTTTGGGTAGAGTTTTTAAATTATGAAAATGATAAAATGTTTAAATCAATGCCAATAGTAATATTGTTGCTGCAAAGGTATGGCGATTGTTGGTTACAAAATAGTTGCATCTTGTTTTTTACATAAAATAAACGGATGCAACTATTTGTAACCTATTGATTATCAATAAACACTCTTATTCTGTCAATTTCAGGATGTAATTCACCACACTAGTTGGATTAACGCTGCAATATTCGGCCAGAATGGCATTGTTGTTGCCAATCTTACTATGGTAAAGGCGACTGACAACAGGATTTAGGTTACCGTAAATTCCTAACATCCCTGGTAGCAGTGTGCGCTTTACGCGGGGCATGGCCAATAGCAATATCAGCACGCGCACTTGCTGATTGTTGGCTGTTGTAAAGTGTAAAGTTTCCTTGCAAATGTCTTTGTCGGTATAAGCAAAATTCTTAAAGAACTGGTTAGATGTGTTTGCGATTTGGGTTGTTATGTTTCGGGTTGCCGATTCAATGTCGGCGAAGAGTTCAGCGTTAAACTTCTTCATTCTCCTTTCTTCGTTCTCTTGCACAACACGGTCGTGAACAGCGGCATATTCTTGCATCAATTGCTGCAAAGTTTTTAGATGTTTTACTTGTGCTATGCGCTTATCTATTGTTTGCAGCACGCGTAGCAGCACTATGCGGTCGCGGTTGGCGATGTCTTTTTCTATTGATAGCAACTCGTCTGCTAACGCCTTGGTCATCATTTCATAGCCTTTCTGCTGTTGTAACTGCCTGATACGACTTGAAATGTAGCCGCTGATAAGCCTTAGTCCATCTGGCGTGAAGATGTTTTCATACTGGTTCTTCACGGCAATGAAGTCTGTATATACTTCTGCAACGGGTCGTTGTTTGGATTCGTTAAGGATATGGTGCAGCTGTTCTTTCATTCCATCGTTCAATCCCTTAATCACAAGCGTGTCTTGTGTGGAGCGATGAAACTTGTTCAGTCGTTCTTTAAGTTCTTGTATGTGGTTTAGCCACACTTCATTCCTTCGGCATTGCTCGATGATAATTTCAAGATTGTCCGTGCTGCGCGCCTCTTCCGAATCGTGTATCATAGAATAACGTTCGTAAACATCGAACTGCTGGATACGCGAAATCTGCCCATTCAGATAGCTCACCATTTGCAGCGCCATGTCGCGATTTAGTTTGGCGATGCGTACCGACAGCTTGGCGAACTGCTCATTGCTGGCACGCACACTTTGCGAACTGATGTTCATCTCGTCAATCTCGTTGGTTATGCTGTCGATGGTGTTGCGTTCTGTCTCCGTAAGCCTATCCTTTAAGGTGCCCAATGTAGTCAAACGCTGGTGCAGGTCGTCTTTGTTCATCTGCAATTGGCGAAACGTTAATACCTTATGTCTACGATAACTGAAAAAGATAATGGCCACTATGCAGACGATGGTGAAGATAATCACGGCAATAAGTTGTAGGCTGGGCACCTTGTTGTCGAAGGTTATCCATTGGGCTGTTTCTTCCTTACCAGGAGTTATCTGCGCCACGCCGAGGTTAGACCCTATATATAAGGTGTTGCCATGGATGAAACCGGCCCGTGCATTGAAGTGTATGTCTGCAAAAAAGCTACCGCAATCCTCCAATCTTCCGCCTTTTATGATGTACTTGTGTATACCCGTTTCTGGTATGGTGTAAACAATGCTGTCGTTGATGCAGAACATGCGGCCGCATCCTTCGGCCCTTATCGAGTCTGAACCCAGAATTTGTAGGTGGTGATTGGTGAGCAACAGCAGGTGCGAAGGTCGCTTATCGTATGCGAGCAGACTGCCTATAAACACCTTATCCTCGGTTCCTACAACGCTCTTTACCTGATTGCCCTGCCCCACAAACACGCCATGATTGAGTGTAGCGATGTAAATGTCCTCGCTGTTTTCCACCTGATGAAAAGCAGTTACATACCTGTTGTTCATCGCTTTTATGGTATCAATCTTACCATCTCTTGCATCAATGGATAAAAGGTCGTCTTGCACGCCAATCAATATCTTGCCTTGGTGGGGCAGAAGTGCCATTGCGGTGATGCGTGTTGTGGGCTGGGCTAGTAGCTGAGGCCGCTTAAAAAGTTGATTGATGATGTAATGACTGCCAAGGTTCAGCCTGAAAAGTTGGTTGTTTGCATTATAATAATAAATGTCTTCGCCATTGGCGTACATCTCTTTCGGCAACTCTTCGTTCTCAAAATCGTAAATCTTTGTGGCCGTTTGTTCGTCTGCTTTCTGGCGGAACAGTTCATGTTGGTTATTAACAAAGAAAAAGTCGTTGCCCCATGCGCACGCTGCTACCACTGGCGGGTTGGCATTAAAGAAACCAAGATGATGCGGAATGCGCCACACCGCATTCTTTGTTAGCAATATAGAGAAACTGTTGCCATCGTCGGCAATGGCTATTTGGTGTGCATTGTCGGGGATGTTACTTCTTAATGGGATGTTAACAAAGCGTTTAAGGTTGTCGGAAAGCAGAATGCTTGATGAAGTGATGAAGTAGTAGGTTGAGCCGGCTTTATAGAAAGACAGAACGGGTTGGGGTAGGGCATAGGTCTTGCGGTCTGTTCCGTTAAAGTTTTCTATGCTTAGACGGTTATCTGCCAGCACATGTAGCTTGCCGTCGTAAACGGCCACATTACGTACGTTTTGCCCCTTGTTGCGCATGGTTGTCTTGTTCAATGCAAGGTCTATGCTTATCACTCCTGCTTGTGTTGCTGCAAAAAGCCATTTGTTGCCAACGCTGCTGATGTTGTTTACCAAGAAGGGTTCTAAATACCGATGCGTATGGTTCTCATTAAAAGGATAAAGGGGGGTAAGTTCTTGCTGTTGCTCATTGAGCGACAGGGCAAACAGCCCTTGCGATGTGGCAACAAATAGCTTGTCGCCGCTTATCTCGATATCGTAGGGCGAATAGCGGTTTCCTTTGCTTGGAATCTTAAACGTGGCCTGATGTATAAGCGTGTCTGCTGCAATGTTCCATAGTTGTAAACCCGCATTGCGTGTTGCAACCCATATTTGGTTTGCGTTGCGCGGGTTGCGTTCAATGTCATAAATACGGTCTAGTCCGGTGTAAAAACGCTTTCTCTCTTGTCCTTTTACATTCCATATTATGCCCGTTTCGCCGCCAATCCAATAGCCATCTTTATCGACAGACAACGTAGACAATCGGTCGTCGTAGTGGAATTCTTTCTCCGATAACGACCTTGAAGTGGTTGTCTCCTTACAGCTGGCTAAGGTAAACAATAGTGTTAGGCAAACCCAAAGGGCGCAAGTGTTAGTCTTTATCTTTCTCTTAGGCCTTGTTGTCATTAGTATCTACTTTGTTTTGCAAAGATAACTAATTTGCCTGAATATGGTTGCAAACCTAAAAAGAATGATGCAAAGCATGTCTAGTTTGGCTAGAACAACTAAAAAGCCTAGAAAACCTAGAACAACTAGAAGAACTAAAATGCCTAGAACAACTAAAAGCCCTAGAACAACTAAAAAGCCTAGAATAACTAGAAAGCCTAGATAGATAACCCCAACCAGCTTACTAAACCTCTTGCTTGCCAACAAGAAATGTCTTATTTTCAGTGCAGATTTTAACATTATGAGTGCATTTTTCTTCACCAATCGCCTACCTGCGAGCAAATAATCGATTCTCGCGAGGGTTAGTTTTGATGCTAAAAGGGGGTAGTTTGTGAATGCGGCAAAATGAATATTTATTTCAAAACCTCGCCATTTGCACCAGTTTCGGGGCTATTTTGTGCTAAATGTAGTGCGTTTTGCCGCTAAATGCAGTGCAATATGCCGCTAAACGCAGTGTGTTTTGCCGCTAAATGCAGTGCGTTTTGGTGCTAAACGTAGTGCATTTTGGTGCTAAACGCAAGCCAAAACGCTGCTAAACGCAAGCCAAAAAGCATAAACATTCACTGAAATTGTATAAACAAAACCTTGTCGAACCATGAAATACATGGCCCGAAAGGGCAAAACATCCATCAAAAAGTGGGTTTTTGGGGGCTAAAAGTGGGTGATTGGGGTTGAAAAAATACGAGTTGGCAACCAATCTAGAAAGGCAAAATGGTGCAAAATGCAGGTGGTTTTCTTAAAAATGGACTAAAAACGAGGGGCGTGCAGCTGAAAATATCGGCTAATTGCCTGCTTTTTGGGCTTTATTTTCGCTAGAAGGGGGTGGCGAACAACATGTGTTTTGTAAAAGATTTTTAATTTTGCGCGTTTATAAGTTTGTGAGTTTTTGAGGTGGTAAGTTTTTGAGTTAATGAGTTTGTGAGGTGGTAAGTTTTTGAGTTAATGAGTTTTTGAGGTGGTGAGTTTGTGAGTTAATGAGTTTGTGGGGTGGTAAGTTTTTGAGTTAATGAGTTTGTGGGGTGGTAAGTTTTTTGAGTTAATGAGTTTATGAGGTGGTAAGTTTATAAGCTTATGAGTTTGTAACTTTATGGCTTGTTAAGTTTATGATCTATGCTTAATGGGCGTTTGGGAAAGAACGTTGCCATTTATAACCAGCCGATAATCTGGGTTTAGCGTGGCTTATGATATAACAAAAAAACGGTTCTTCCGTTAAATGGATAGATTTGTACAATAATTAACTTTTACGGGTAAACAGATCCGTCACCTAATAAGGCAACAACAGAAAATATAACTAACTAAAAATGAGGATAGTAGAAATGGTGAGAAATGATATTAAAAATTCATCCTTACTAAAAACAAAATTCCTCATCTACGCATTTAACGGAAGAACCAAAAAAACGCCCGAAGGCGTTTCGTTGGGTGTACTTCCACCGGGAATCGAACCCGGATCAAAGGTTTAGGAAACCTACGTTCTATCCATTGAACTATGGAAGCCCTGAATTAATGTGCTGCAAAGTTACGTTAAAAGACGCACAATGCAAAATAAAATGTTGCTTTTGTTGAGGTTTGTGCCATAAAATGCTACATGTTCGACATGCCGTGCAACAGAATTACAATGCCAAAAAATGCACAATAGAGCGCAGCCAACATCAATGCGACTAGTTTTATGCGCCTGCTTTTGCGATAAGGGGCAAGGGCAAACCACAAGGCAGACAAAGGCAGGAGTGCAAGTAGAAACAAACCCTTGGCCGTGGTTATGCTTGTAGCAAACGAGAGCAAGAAAAACACCAGATAATAAGCAAAAGCAAAGCCAATGGTTAGGCGCACGGCCTTATCCCCTTTGGGCTTAGACAGCAAGGCGTAAGTGGCATAGATGATGGCCAGGAGCGACACCCAAACCATGTCGTACATAAAGAAGAGGGTGAAATTGTTCATTGGTTCTGATTTTATAGGATGACCTCGTTGTGTGATGGTCAATTAAGACGGACAAGTAGGGATAGTTAGATAAGTTCTATCGAATAATCCATAAAATATGGTGGTAGCAACAGTTGGTATGCGTTAATTCACCACCAACAAGCCATACGGCCCAGTTGTAGATGCGCGATAGCGTATCAGTTTGTTGCCTTGTGCACCCTCGGCCACGTTTCCACCCGTTGAAAGGTTGTACTTGCGACGGCAATTGGCGCAGGTGGCGAACCCGTTTGCCTGCAATGTTAGCGGATAACTGCGGCGCGGAACGGCGGTAGACGAGTAGCAATTGGGGCATTGCAGGTCGTAGGCATAGAACACGGGTGGGTCTGACAGCAGGCCGTAGCCTAGTATTAGCCCGTTGTTTATGCCCAAAACAACGCCTCTGTTTTGGTCAACGGCTGTGGCCTTCGATGCCTGTTGTGCTCCGTCGCCACCTGCAACGAAGTTAAATTCAACATAACTATTTTGTCCTGAGTAGCGTGTCTGCATGCTCACGGTGACAAAAACATTGCTGTGGGGAGACATTGCCGATGCCAATACGGAGTTGTTTTGCACCTGATTATCAAAAATAAAATAGGCACGGCGGTCCGAAAACTCGTTCTCTACCTTTCCGCACGAGCTTAATAGGGCGTTTGCCAGGGGCAAAAGCGTGGCGATGAGTAATGGATGAATCTTTGTTTTGGGCATAAGCGGATTGGTTTAAGGGTGAAAAAGAGGGTGTGGCTGGCTGTTGGATAAAGTAGAACTGGTCGGACTGGTCGGACAGGTCAGACAAGTCCGACTAGTCGGAAAAGCAGATGGCTTGCTTAACCCCATCGAAACTTACTCCTTACTACTTTTACTTCACTCCTTGCTTACTTACTCATACTTAATCACTTGCAGCAAGTCGGCAATCTTCTCCAAACCTTCCATCAATGGTTTCTTAACCATACCTTTAATAAAGGGGTTCAGTTCGGCTTTGATGGTTAGTTTCATCTTGCTGGCATTGTCGCCATTGGGTACAACTTGAATCCAGAGATTGAAATGAACGGGCGAATCGGCCGTTTCGAACTTGATGCACTTAGGTTCCTCGCGTTCCACGATGCGCAGTTTAATCTGCCCAACGGGGTTAACGCTCACCGAGATAGAATCGTTGTCGAAGGTCATCTGTTCTAGCTTGTCTTCGGGCAACTTGTCTTTTATGCGTTCAATGTTAGAGAGGTCGCTCAACATGTTGAACACCGCCTCTTGTTTATAGGGTATTTGTCGGATACTACTTTCGAATGTAGACATGTGTAGGGTTTAAATAATGAATGATAAGGACTAGCAACCAACTCACAACTGGCCTGTTCCGCCCCGCAACTGGCCTCACCCCCAGCCCCTCTCCAAGGGGAGAGGGGAGTAATATGCAGTGCTATTACAATTCAACGACACATGGGATTTCTCCATGCGCGAATGTTAGAGATAAGAATATGCAGTGTAGCGGCAACGCATTTCACTCCCCTCTCCCCTTGGAGAGGGGCTGGGGGTGAGGCCGGTTGTGGGGCGGTTGCTTGTTTATTTCTTAGGGTTCCACTCCGCAGGATTCAGTCGCCACTCGTTCAACAGCACCACATCTTCCTTGGCGATGTATCCCGTTTCAACGGCTTTTTGCACCACGTGTTCGTAATCGGTAAGCGTTACCAGCTTTACGTCGGCCGCTTTAAACGCGTCTTCGGCAACGGCGAACCCGTAAGTGTAGGCCGCAACCATGCCCACAACTTCGCAACCAGCCTTTCGGATAGCCTCGACAGCCTTCAAACTGCTACCTCCTGTGGAGATGAGATCCTCGATAACTACCACCTTCTGACCCGCTTTCAGGTCGCCTTCAATCAGGTTTTCCAGTCCGTGGTCTTTGGGTTTGCTCCTTACATACACAAAAGGCAGTTGCAGCACATCGGCCACTAGCGCGCCCTGGGCGATAGCCCCCGTGGCAACACCAGCCACAGCATCGGCTTGTGGAAAGTGTTCGAGCACGGCATGTGCCAGTTCGAGCTTGATGAAACTGCGCAGCTGGGGGAACGATAGCGTGCGGCGATTGTCGCAATAGAAGGGCGATTTCCAGCCCGATGCCCATGTGAAGGGGTCGTTGGGTTGCAACTTGATGGCGTTAACCTGAAGCAGGCGTGCTGCAAAATCTTTCTTGATGTTGTCCATATCCTTGTGTGGGTTTATTGGTTTGGGGGTTAAGCCCGTTGTGTCCGCTTTCTATGTGTGCGGCATAGGGTTTGTCGTCCCACCATATACTATATATAATAATGTGCAAAGTTACGCTATTTATCCTATCGGGCAAAATTTATATGGCTCGTTCTGATGGCAGATGGTGGCTGTGTTAGTGGCGATGGAGATTGTTTAACGTCTTTTTTAATGGCATGGCTAAACATTTTTTTACATTCTTTTCGTTGTTGGATGGTTCGTTTTTCATATCTTTGTAACCATCTACGAATACCTAAAACCCGATGGCGCTTATGTTAAGAATGCCAACGACAGGCTGTTTTCGAGCCAAATGGTTAGCGATAAGGCTGATTTTCGCACTGCTGATGCTGTGCGGAACGGCGGCAGTGCGTGCCCAAAACATAGTTGAAGGCACGGTGTTAACAGATTCGCTCAGCCCTAACGCCCGCTGTACCGTAACCCTTTACGATAAAGACGATAAGCAATGGCAAGCTGTGGCTTGCGACGAAAAGGGGAAATTCCGCGTGGAGAACGTGCCGAACGGTCCACTTCGCGTGGAGGCGAAGGCCATTGGGCATGTGGCGCAGAGCAAGAAAGTGTTTCTCTTTGGAAACACAAAGATGCAGGTAGACTTCACGTTGAAGTCGGAGGCCATCAACTTAAAAGAGGTGGAGGTGAAGTCGAGCCCCATGATTGTGAACGGCGATACCACCACTTACATCGTGTCGAGGTTTACAACGGGGCGCGAAAAGGTGCTGAAAGACGTGGTGAACAATCTTCCCGGCGTGCGATACGACGAGAAAGACAACTCGCTAACCGTAAACGGTAAGCGCGTGAGCAAGGTGTTGGTGCAGGGCGAAGACCTATATCAAGGCAATGTGTCTACGCCGATGGAGAACCTTCCCGCCTCGGGTGTAGATAACTTGAAGGTTATCGACAACTATTCGGAGTACAATGTGTTCTCTGGTTTCAAGAGTAGTAACCAAACTGTGGTTGACCTTTCGATGAATAAGAGCATGCACGGACGACTGAAAGGACAGGCCGAGGCGCAGGGCGGACTGCTAAATAAGGTTATGACGAAGGGTTCGGGCATGCTGCTGGGCAAGCGAATGATGGGCAATATCATCGTGGGAGGCAACAATACTGGCGATAAACTGATACAACCTGCCGACATCGTGAACATGAACGGCGGGTGGAGCGAAATGCTTTCGGGCGATGACCCGATGGCTAGCATGCGCAAGACGTTTGCCGATTATGCCATGATGCTGGACTATCGCGAAAACGTTTACCGCCGGAATAATGGGCTGGTGTCGCTTAATACGGTGTCGACACCTGGCAAAAACATGAAGATTTTGTGGAACGGAATGTTGGGAGCCGACCGTTATCGCATGAAAAGCACCGACCATTACGCCTATCATGGCGGACTGGCATACACCGATTCTACACGCGAACTGCAAGATAAACGCCACTTCTTGTCTAATATCAAGTTCAAATTGGCCAACCAAAAGAACATGGAGCTGACGTTAACCAACCGCAGTTACTTTGGAACGACCGAAGGAAATACCGACCGACAGCTGCAAAGCGTTGGCCTTAACGAACAGACGAAAGGGCGATTGGCCATGATAAACAACGCTTTGGTGTGGCTTTATCGGCATGGGAAGAACGTGTTTAGCTACAAGGCCGACCTTAACTTCTTGTTCAGTAACAACCGTTACGACTTTTCTTCGCAACCAACGCCGCTCTTTAAGTCGCCCGCTTTGCATTCGGAAATGAACATACGCAGGCTTGAATTTACGGGTTCGGCACAATATGTGCGTCGATTTGCCGATGATTACTTCTTGCGGATAGCCTTGCGCCATGGTCTAGAAACCTTCTCTACCACCGTAAAGGGCGACAGCGCGGGCATGGATAACCCTGCTTTGAAGATGCCTTATCGCTTTTACGACAACGGCGCAGAGTTGAGTTTGAATAAAGATCAGGGTAAGTTTAGGTTCGGCATTGGCGGCATATTCCATCATTTCAGCCTGCATTCGTCGCGCCCCTTGTCGTTCGGTGTCTCGCCAAAGATGGCCGTCTCGCCGTTGTTCAACATCAGTTATCGTGTTAGTATGATGCATTACGTTGAACTTCGGCTAAAAAGCACGTACCAATTGATGGGTGCTGGCGCCGTGTTCGATGGCTCTTACATTGCCGATTTCAGGCGTGTGAGCTATGCGCAGATAGAAAATGCGCTCGCACATACCACCGAACTCACGGCGATGCAGGCGTATGCCAACTTATTTAAGGGCATAACCCTCTTTAATATGGTGTCGCTAAGCTACAACCACAACGCCTTGGCCTACGATTACAGCATGGCCGATGGGTTGGTTTCGCATGTCGTCAGTCGCAATGTGTCGGGTGGAAAGGGACTAACCTTTGGCTCGATGATGGAGAAAAAGCTAATAAGCACGCCGCTTAACTTCCGTCTTTTCGGCGGATTGAGCCTTGCGCGCTCGCCATTCTTCTACCAAGGCGTGGCGCAAACGTCGGATAGTAGGTCGTTCAACGTCAACCTTAACGTCAAAACCTACTTCAAACGTGGGTTCAATGGCGAACTGTTCGCTGCCGCAGCATGGGCAAACGATAAGAGCAAGCTGCTGCGTTCGCACCAAAACGATTATCGTTTGGAGGGCGAATTGGGCTATATCGCCAACAAATGGCAAGCTTCGGTGAGGCTGGGACAGCGTTGGAGCAAGGTAACTGGCAGCGGAACAGACTATACGGTTCTGCGTTTCGGCATGGAATACGACCTTAACAAGCACATTCGCTTAAAGGCATCGGCGCAAGACATGCTCAATCTGAGGGAACGACTGATGCAAGAACGCGTGGTGGATAACTATTATGTTACTACCCGAAACATCCATTACATGCCCGGAAACGTGATGATTGGGGCAATGGTAACCTTCTAAGTAGTACCCCAAACGGTAGATTTACATAACACTTAAACAGATAAACGTATGAAAAGAATCCTATTATCTCTCGCCGCAATGCTGTTTGCGGCCATACCTTTCGCAGTTAACGCCCAACAACTAACCGTTGAATACGAAACGCGCGTTAATGCAAATTCGCCCGATGCAATGAAAGAATCGGGCCTGCCCGACGAGATGCGCAAAGCGTTGATTAGTGCGGTGGCCGATGTTAAGTCTTACTACATCATGTGTATAGACGGCGGACAGGTTGAAGGCCGCGCGCAAGCAGCGAAGGAAAAGCAAATGATAAACTTCATGGGACAAACCATTGATGCCAACGAGTTTGTGAAAAATCAGCTCGAAAACATCATATACTACAACAAAGACACCAAAAGAAAGGTGATGAAAGTGGTGGTGATGGGTAAGCATTATTTGCTGGTAGACCCCTTGAAACCCGATACCTTCGACGTAAAACCCAATGAAAAGAAAGACATCTTGGGTTACGAATGCGTGAAGGCGGTAAGCAAAGACGGCAAGCAAACCATTTGGTTTACCAAGCATATCCCCGTAGATGCTGGGCCTTTGTACACGGATGTGGGCGGATTGATACTCGAAGCTGAACTGAAAGACTACATCTTCGTGGCCAAGAAAATCTCGATGAGCGTAGACCATGCCTTGAAAGAACCCACGGGAGGCGAAGAAATGACCGAAAAGGCCTTTAAAGAAAAGATGCAAAAGTACGTGGAAATGATGCGTAGGGGCCAGTAAAGGCCAAACCATAGCCAGGCAATGCAGGCGCAACGCCTGGCCTTTGATGCCTTTCTTATCAAAGAGGGGCGGGTGTTTCATGCCCGTATTGCACGCTTAGTTCTCCTTGATTAACAAGTTCTTCTAATGATACTTGCTGTCCTTAGCCTGCTTAAAACCCAAAAAAAATCACTACCTTTGCATCTGCTTACAGAAAAATCGAAATACAACAGCATGAATATTGAAAGCGAGATAATAGCAACCGTGGTGCAAGCGGTGAAAGAATGTTTTGGCCAAGACGTGCCAACAACGATGGTTCAGTTGCAAAAGACAAAGGCCGAGTTTGAGGGAAATCTCACGCTCGTGATGTTCCCTTTCTTTAAATTGTCGAGGCTGAAACCCGAAGACACCGCCCAACAACTGGGCGATTATCTGGCTAAGCACTGCAAAGTGGTGCAAAGTTTCAACGTGGTGAAGGGTTTTCTTAATCTCACCATTGCTCCCGCAGCCTGGATTCTCTCGCTAAATCATATCAATAGAGACAGCAGATTTGGTAAAAAAAGTGCTAACAACGAGTCGCCACTCGTGATGATAGAGTATTCTTCGCCCAATACCAACAAGCCTTTGCACCTCGGACACGTGCGAAACAACCTCCTCGGATGGTCGTTGGCCCAGATAATGGAGGCCAACGGCAACCGTGTTGTGAAGACAAACATCGTTAACGACCGCGGTATACACATCTGTAAGTCGATGTTGGCGTGGAAGAAGTGGGGCAATGGCGCTACTCCCGAAAGCACAGGAAAGAAAGGCGACCACCTTATTGGCGACTATTACGTGGCCTTCGACCAGCATTATCGCGCCGAATTGGCTGAACTTACGGCCAAATTCAAGGCCGAAGGCATGACTGACGAAGAGGCAGAGAAACGCGCAAAGGAAGACTCGCCGCTGATGAAAGAGGCACACGACATGCTTGTGCGTTGGGAACAGGGCGACGAAGAGGTGCGTGCGCTGTGGAAGAAGATGAACGATTGGGTGTATCAAGGCTTTGACGAGACCTACAAAGCAATGGGCGTTGGCTTCGATAAGATATATTATGAGTCGGAAACCTACCTCGAAGGCAAGGCCAAAGTGGAAGAAGGATTGGCCAAAGGACTGTTCTTCCGCAAGCCCGACGGCAGTGTCTGGGCCGACCTTAGCAACGAAGGACTCGACCAAAAGATACTGCTCCGAGCCGATGGCACAAGCGTTTACATGACCCAAGACATCGGAACAGCCGACCTCCGCTTTAAGGATTACCCCATCGACAAGATGATTTACGTGGTGGGTAACGAGCAAAACTACCATTTTCAAGCGCTTTCTATCCTGCTCGACAGGCTTGGGTTTAAGTGGGGAAAAGAGCTGGTGCACTTCTCTTACGGCATGGTAGAACTGCCTAACGGCAAGATGAAAAGCCGCGAAGGCACGGTGGTAGATGCCGACGACCTGATGGAAGAGATGGTTTCTGCCGCTCGCCACACCAGCGAAGAGTTGGGTAAGTTTGCCGATATGACCGAAAACGAGCGCAACGAGATTGCTCGTATCGTGGGCATGGGTGCGCTAAAATACTTTATTCTTAAAGTAGATGCGCGCAAAAACATGCTCTTCAATCCCGAAGAAAGCATCGACTTCAACGGCAATACGGGCCCTTTCATACAATATACATACGCTCGCATACGCAGCATTATGCGTAAAGCCGAGGCCGAAGGCATTGTTCTGCCCAGCGTTTTGCCCAACACGCTGCCCCTAAACGAGAAAGAAGTGCAGCTTATCCAAAAGCTCAACAGCTTTGAAACGGTGGTAGAACAAGCTGGAAAAGATTACAGTCCCAGTGGCATTGCCAACTATTGCTACGAGTTGACCAAAGACTTTAACCAGTTCTACCACGATTACAGCATCCTCAACGCCGAGAGTGCCGAGGCCAAAACACTGCGTTTGGCATTGGCAAAGAACGTGGCCAAGACCATTAAGAACGGCATGCAGCTGCTGGGCATCGAGGTTCCAGAGAGGATGTAGGCATGGCATCGCAACTCGTTAATCCGCCATCGCACCGCAACGACACCGTGTTGCCGCTACCCGCAGAGGTAAAAGCCAACGCGTGGGCGGTGGATGCCGCTTGTTCGGGCAATCCGGGACCGATGGAATATCAAGGCGTCGACCTGCAAACGGGTTATCCCGTGTTCCACTTCGGGCCAGTACACGGCACCAATAACATCGGCGAATTTCTCGGCATAGTTCACGCTTTGGCCTTAATGCAGCAGCGAGGCATAACCAATAAGGTGATATATTCCGACAGTTACAATGCCATATTGTGGGTACAAAAAAAGAAATGCAAAACCAAATTGGAGCGCAACGCCAAAACCGAAGCGCTTTTCCAAGTGATAGAAAGGGCCGAACGGTGGCTGCAAAGCCATGAGGTTAACATACAAATAATTAAATGGGAAACCTCTAAATGGGGAGAAATACCTGCGGATTTCGGGCGAAAGTGAGAACTTTCGCCTTTTTTTTGATAATTGTTAGCTTTTTTCTTGGCGGTCTGTTCTTTTCTTTTTACTTTTGCGGAGTAAAATAATTAAGAACTTAAATGCTTTGGAAATGAAAAAGACTTTTATCGCATTATTGTCACTACTCGCCATGCCTACCATGATGTGGGCACAAGGCGATAACGAGATTAACATTGACGCACAGGTACGCGCGCGTGCTGAATATCGTAACGGTTATATGCAGTTGCGCCCCAAAAGCGCACAACCGGCATCGTTCATTGAAGAGCGTGCTAGGCTTGGAGTAGGTTTCGAACGTGGCGACGGGCTTAGTGCCAAGCTCTCTGTTCAACAGATTAGCGTTTGGGGGCAGTACCGTCAGATTGAAACAGATGGAAGTATCATGATGAACGAGGCCTGGGGACAGTACAAGTTCGGTGATGGTTTCTTCGCTAAATTGGGTCGTCAAATCCTCTCTTACGACGACGAACGTATCTTCGGTGCACTCGATTGGAACGTAGCCGGCAGAAGTCACGATGCTTTAAAGCTGGGTTACGAGAACGATATGCACAAGCTGCACCTTATTTTGGCATATAACCAAAGTGCAGAGAACTTGCTTGGGACAAAGTTTGCGCCTGGTCAACCCTACAAACACATGCAAACCTTCTGGTACCACTATGGAAACGAGGATAACCCATTCGGCATTTCTGCTTTGCTTTCTAACTTAGGATGGGAGTATGGACCAGGAGCTGAGGGCGATACGAAGTACATGCAAACCCTCGGTACCTACGTTACTTATCGCCCCGAAAAGCTCGACTTACAGGCTTCTGCTTACTATCAAATGGGTAAACGTCCAACAGGCGACACGAAAGTTTCTGCTTGGATGGCTAGCGTTAACGCAGGTTTCATGCCCAATGAGCAATGGAAGTTTAACTTGGGCTACGATTACCTGAGTGGTGAAGACGGAAAGGGAGACACTTATAGTGCATTCGATCCCCTTTATGGCACGCATCATAAGTTCTATGGAGCAATGGACTACTTCTATGTAAGAGAGCATCGTAGCCTTGGCTTGCAAGACATTCAGCTGGGTGTTACCTTTACGCCCAATGAAAAGCTTGCGTTGAAAGCTAACGGACACTACTTCATGGATGCAGTGAAGATAGACGGCAAGGACCAAGGCCTTGGTGGAGAAGTTGACCTGCAACTCGACTATGAGATAACGCAAGATGTGAAACTGACAGTTGGTTATTCCACCATGTTGCCAACGAAGACTATGGATGGTGCCGATGCAGAAAACTACAAGCGTTGGCAAGACTGGGCATTTGTTTCGCTCAACATCAACCCCCGTATCCTATCGTTTAAGTGGTAACAGTTGTTATTTAGCGTGTAGCAACCCTGTCTGAGGTGCGTCTTAATGGTGCATTGTAAGGCATGGCGCAACAAATACATGCTGATAAATACACCACGATAACATTTTATTAAACGCCACCATCATATCTTTTGTTGGTTTACTGCTAGTAGGTAAGCGAGCAAAAGATATGGTAGTGGCGCTTTGTTGTTTTAATGAGAGAGCCAGTTGGAGAAGCAAATAGAAAGATGATAGGTTGCCTTATAATTGCGACAGCACTAGACAATCCTGCCATTTTGTCCGCTGGGCAACCTATCAGTCCTGGTGGCAGCCAGTCTTCCGTAAGCAAAGTTAGCGATATATTTTCTGCCGAGCAAGGGTAAAACGATAAATCCAAATTTGTCCTTAGAATAATCTACTATCATTTTGCCAAAGACAACACTGGACACTCGCAACAGGTAACTGGGCGTTCGTATTTCAAACAACAGAGTAACATTTTCATCTTTTCACCTTTATAAGCCTCTCAATGGAGAGCCCTTGTTTTGTAGCAGTTGTTATGTTGGACTTACACAATGCCAATAAGTCTGCGACCAATTTTGTGTAATCCCTCAACGATACGTTGTCTTTGTTGTGGGCGAGCCTTTTTAAGGCCGTTAGCATAATGGCTCAATTGCCTCTCGTTCACCCCAGAGGCGCGCGATATGGCTGCAAGACTAGCGTATGGCTCGCATGAACGAAGAAGGGCGGCCGTGTCTAAATGGTAGTCAAATTCGTATTCGCCATTACGCAACCATTGGGGTACGTCTTCGCCATCTGCAATCATTCCCTCGATATGAAACCGCAATGTTGTAGCTATTTCTTTTATCAGTTCGTCGTAAGTCTTAGCTGTAAGCACAACGCTACCAGGTACATTGTGGCCTAAGCTGGCGCCAAAGTTGTGGTCGTACCATTCTATATTTACTTTTATCTTTTTCATAAATGCTGTTGTTTAATGTTTGTTGACTAGTGCATAGGTTATGTAAAGCAGGAAGATTTCTTATTTCCACCCAGCCTGTTTCCAAATACTGTTTAGCAAGAACTGGCTTAAACCCCAATCGGTCGTTAGACCGCTTACCTATTATTTTAGGTTGTTTCCGTCGCTTCCTGTTCATCTTTCGTTTGCTTGTCGGCATCTTGCTTGTCTTATTCTCTTGACGTAGCCCGCTACGCCTTCAAGAGAATAAGACAAGCAAGATGCTCAACAATCAAACAAAATCTGCACAGGCTCTAACAGCCGATTTGGGTTAAATCATCGCTAGCCTTGCCTCTTATCGTTACTTTCCCTTTCTTTGTAGGGTGTTTAAATTGTCGATGGTCGCCCTTTGTGGTGCTGAGCACCCAGCCGTCTGTTTCCAACATTTTGATAACCTCCTTAACTTTATACCTTTTCATCTGTGTTACATGTTATTATTAGACAACACAAAAGTAGTAAAAATAATGCTGATTTAGAAGTTAATGTCAGAGGAAAAGTTTGAGTGTGTTGTTTAAACCCAATCGTTCATTTAGGTATTTCTGAAAGTAATGTGGTGCGAAATGGCATATAACGCGACAAACATCGTGTCATAATCTGTCTGCCATCTGTGTAATGCCAACATAAAATAGCAAATTCCTCTCGTGTGCGGAGCGTAGAACAGAGCAACCCGCCGGCTTATGAACACACGAAAATCCAACTCCCGAATACATCAACTCATCAACTTACAAACTCAAGAACCCATCAGCTTATAAACCCAAGAACCCATAAACTTACAAACTCTTCAACTCACAATCTCACAAACTCATCAACTCACAAACTCACAATCTCACAATCTCACCAACTCAAGACCTCATCAACTTATAAACTCTTCAACTCACAAACTCACAATCTCACCAACTCGAAATCTTAAATCGTTATTATTTATTTTACAATACCATTCCAAATTCCACTTCGTTCTAGCGAAAATTTAGGTTATAAAGTAGGTAAATTGCCACAAAAAATGACCTTTCGCGTCTTCCTATATGTTCGTTTTTAAGAAAAAGAACTGCATTTTGCACCATTTAGCCTTTCTAGATTGGTTGCCAGCTCGTATTTTCTTGACTCCAATTTACCCACTTTTAGACCCTAAAACCCCACTTTTTAGCGGTCGTTTAGCCCTTTTTAGCCATGTATCACATGCCTCGGAGGGGTTTTATTTATACCATTGCGGTGAATTTTTATGCTTTTCGCCTTGCATTTAGCACCATTTTGCACTGCATTTAGCACCATTTTACCTTGCGTTTTGCACCAAAACGCACTGCATTTAGCATCAAAACGCACTGCGTTTTGCACCATATTGCACTGTATTTAGCACCATATTGCACGATATTTTGCAGAAAATAGCCCGAAAGTTGATGTAAATGGCGTTCCCTTGGAATAGATATTCATTTTGCATCATTCGCAGACTAACCCTGTTTTACATCAAAACAAACCTTCGCGAGAATCGTTTTTTTGCGGCAAGGTTAGCGGTTGGTGGACAAAAAGGGTACTTTTAATGTTAAATTTATTACTGAAAAGTTGACATTGCTTCAAGATGACCAGTTGACAAGTTAACGAGCTGACGAGCGTGTTGGTTCGGGAATTTATGAGCTGGGGACTTTGGGAGAAGTTTATGGGCTCACAAGTTTGTGAGTAGACAAGGCTTGTCGTCCACTCCGTACAAGCCATTTAGCTAAACTCTTTATAGTGAAACAGAAATGGATTTGGAAAGCCGTAGGTGCATGGTAAGCAAACAAAAAGGGCTTCTTTTCCTCTGTGCAAGGGGTTATTGATGCCATGCTACGCACGTCTTACACTCGTCTAACAACCATTTTCCAAAAGCAATTCTGTTTGACTATAACTCCGCCACTTCTCTTTGACAGCATTATGAGTTCGTTCCTTTTCAAGGCATCACCAGGTTTTGCCGTAGGCAAATAGGGCAGAACTTCGGGCTTTATCGTAGCATTGTCCAGTACTTCGTACATGAATTGTGAGTGTTTATCTTGGTTTTATTGCCCAAAGCTAATCAACTGCGCCCAATTTATTGCTTTAATTTCTTTTCCTTTCATGTCTCAGCAAGATGGTTTTTGTTTGTCTTTTTTTTCCACCTTTACAGCGAGAATAAAGTTTGTTGTTATGGCAAAAGCTTGCTGATAAATGGTTTTACCACGTCATGATATAAGGCCTCGCGGTAGGTTTCTGCTGATAATCCGTTCAAGTCCGTTTTCCACATAGCCGTAAAAATGATGATGTAGATGCAGTTATCAACGAGGAAGGTTGTGCCAATTGCAGGTCCGATATATTCTTTTAGCATGAACCAACCTGTATGAGAAAGGCTGATTTTCCACCCTTTTTCTGCTGACTTCACGGCAAGGATGGTCATCGGTACCTGCTCACCGCCGTTATTGCTCACCTCTATGTCCTTTATTGTAATGGACAGTGGGTGAGAGAAGAGTTTGCTATCCACCTTTTCCAATGATGATGTAACCAAGTGTCTGTCCCCCTCGCAGCTTTTCGGAGGTCTGAAAGTCTTGCCCGTCCAATGCAGCCTAATGTCGTCTTTGGCGGATATAACCTGATAGCGGGGCGTTTGTTGGCGCAACATCGAGTTTGTAAGCATGCCGTCTTGGCCCAGATTTAGAGGCCGCGCAGTTTGTGCAACACATGGCGATAATGTGCAAGCAGAAAGCGCAGTGCACAAAGTTAGCCGTTTAAGACGTATGGTAAAGTTGTTTTTCATTCAAGGTAAAGTTATGGATTTTAATCGTCGTCGAGTATGATTTCGCCATAATAGTCGGGCCTTAAATAGTGGTCTGCGGGTTCTATGCCAGACGAATGGTCTTCGTGAAAGCTTTCCATCTCACCAGCGTATGGCCTTAAACCTCACCGCATTATAAGCTAGCATACTCACTAACAAACTCTTCTAGCACATTGCCATCGTATATCTCCTGCTTTATCAGCTGGAATTTAGGCGGAATGGCGACGGCCCTAGTGCCATCGTAGACGGTGAAAGGGGCCGTTTCACGATGTATCTCGTCGCAACAATTGGCATCGATAAAGGCTTGATGTACAATGGCTCCGCCCTCAACGATGAGCGTTTGCACATTGTCTTGGTACAGCTGTGCCAGCAATTGCGTGATGGGCTGATGCCGATGCAGCACCAGGCGGCGCGGGTTTTCGCCCCACCAGTGGCGCGTATTCAGTGCGGGGTGTTCGCGTTCGTCGGTGGTTTTGCCCACCAAAATGGCATCGCACTCTGCCCTTAGCTTATGCGACAGCATTTGGGTGAAGGGCGTAGAGATGGCCAGGGCGTGGAAATGGTCGTCGATAAAGCCGTTGGCCGTTTGCGCCCACTTCATGATTACGTACGGACGTTGCTCGCGTTGGAACACGATGAAACGGCGATTAAGTGCCAAACACGCTTTTTCGAGTACGCCCACAACCACTTCGATACCTGCTTGACGTAGTTTTTCGATGCCTCGCCCCTGCACTTTAGAAAAGGGGTCGACACATCCCACCACCACACGCGCCACGCCTTTGCGGATGATAAGGTCGGCACAGGGGGGCGTTTTGCCGTAATGCGAACAGGGTTCGAGGCTTACATAAAGCGTGGAGTGGGGCAGAAAAGGTTCGTCTTCGGGCCTGATTGCCGCAAAAGCGTTTACTTCTGCATGGCCTTCGCCGCAGTGAATGTGATAGCCTTCGCCGATAATGCGGTCGTTATGCACCACTACCGCCCCCACCATCGGATTGGGTTTAGCCCCCAGCAGTCCGCAACGAGCCAGTTGTAAGCATCGGCGCATGTAGCGTTCGTCGGCTGTTTGGGTGGCGGTGGCGTGCGTTTGTGTCGTTGTTAGCCCCATGTTGTCGGGCGTCGACGAGGTGTTTTCGGCTTGCGGCAACCATTTTTCCGTGTCGTTCACATTGCTTTTATCCATTTTTTTTCTTATTTTTGCAGCCATGACCTACCCCGAATTGTGGCGCCGTTTGTTGCCCCTTTACGATGAAGGCGAGGCCAAGGCCATTGTAAGGATGGTGCTTGACGTCGGCTTTGGATTGTCGTTGGCCGATGTTTACGCTGGCAAAGTTACACAATTATCGCAAGACGATGACCACAGACTGCGCAAAATGATGGATAAATTGGTGCAAGGCGTGCCCGTGCAGTATGTGTTGGGGCGTGCCGACTTTGCTGGGCGCACGTTCGATGTGGCACAAGGTGTGCTTATCCCGCGACCAGAAACCGAGGAGTTGTGCGCTTGGATTGTGCAGTCTTGCAGCCACTTGCCCGCCTGTGGCACGTCGCCCACGTTGTTAGACGTGGGTACGGGCAGCGGATGTATCGCCACAACGTTGGCTCTCGACCTACCCACGTGGCGCGTTTCGGCCATAGACATCTCGCAAACGGCACTCGACATCGCCGCACGTAACGCCCAAAAGCTGGGCGCGGAGGTGCGGTTCGCGCTGCAAGATGCCCTTTGCATGCCCCCCGATGCCGGCCTTTGGGATGTGATTGTTAGCAATCCGCCCTACATCATGCAGCGCGAGGCCCAACAGATGTTGCCCAACGTGTTGCAGAACGAGCCGCATTCGGCACTTTTCGTGCCCAACGAAAATCCGCTGTTGTTTTACGAAAGCATCGCCCGATATGCCTTACATGCGCTGAAACGTGGCGGTAAGCTGTTTTTCGAGATTAATCCTTTGTGCCATGAGGCGATGCAAAGGATGTTGGCCGATATGGGTTGGCAGGGGATTGAAACGCGTAACGATGCCTTTGGTAAGCAACGAATGATGTCGGCGATAAGGCAGGGGGAGGAGTTGGGAAGGAGTTAAGGAGTTATGGAGTTAAGGAGTTAAGCCAAATGCTTGGTTGCATAGTGGCAATCTTTAAAGGTGAAAAATTGAAAAATTGAAAAGGTGAAAAGGTGAAAGGGTGAAAATATGGCTGTGCCTTTTAAAGGTGAAAAATTGAAAAGGTGAAAGGGTGAAAATATGGCTGCGCCTTTTAACTTAACCACTCGTCAACTTGTCAACTCACCAACTAATCAACTCATAAACTCACCAACTCATAAACTTATCAACTCATAAACTTATCAACTCACCAACTTATCAACTCACCAACTTATCAACTCACCAACTCGCCAACTTACCAACTCATCAACTAAATATTCAACGATGGAAGACAAACAAAAGCAAATAACAGAAGAACAGGCACGCACCCGTTTGGCCGCCCTTTGTGCTAAGGCAGAGCATTGCACGGGAGAGATGCGCGAGAAAATGTGGCGTTGGGGCATTACCGAAGACGCGCAACAGCGTATCGTTGACTATCTTGTGACGAACAAGTATGTGGACGACGAGCGGTTTTGTCGTATGTTTGTGCGCGACAAGATTACCTATAACCGCTGGGGACGACGCAAGGTGGAACAGGCCTTGATGGCCAAACGCATTTCGAGCGAGGTGTATAAGCCGGTGTTAGACGAGGTGGAACCCGAAGATTTTACGGCCGTTTTGCGCCCATTGCTCGACAGTAAACGCCGCACTTTGAAAGCAGCTACCGACTACGAACTGAACATGAAACTGATAAAGTTTGCCTTAGGTCGTGGTTTTGACATGGAAACCATTCGCAAATGCCTAACCGATGTCGATGAGTTTGCCGAAGATTAGCCTTTGGACGCGCATAGTAAGCTTGCTAGCACCCCGCTCGTGCGCCGTGTGTGGCACGCGACTCGAACCGCACGAAGACATTGTGTGCGCCTGTTGTAACCTTCATCTGCCTCGAACTAACTACGCCCTGGCTCCCTACGACAACGAGATGGCACAGCTGTTTTGGGGTCGTGTGCCCATTGAACGGTGCGCCGCCCTGCTGCATTATCAGGCTGCCGCGCCCGCTAGTGCCTTGCTTTATAAGCTGAAATACGGCAATCGTCCCGACTTGGGCGTGGAACTGGGACAGCTGATGGGCAAAGAACTGCTGCCAACAGGTTTCTTCCAAGGCATCGACTTCATTGTGCCGGTGCCTTTGGCACGACAGCGGATGCGGCAAAGAGGCTATAATCAGAGCGAAATGTTGGCGCAAGGCATCGCACAAGTAACGGGCTTAAAGGTGAGGCGTGGGCTTATTCGCCGTGTCGTGAACACCGAAACGCAAACCCATAAAGACCGTTGGGCGCGCACCGATAATGTTAGTCAGGCCTTTAAACTAGTGCAGAGGATGCCCGAAACAGCCTGTCACGTGCTTTTTGTGGATGATGTTGTTACCACGGGAGCCACCCTTTGCGCCTGTATGGGGTGCTTGAAGGGCGTTGCCAACGTAAAGATGAGCGTGCTGAGCGTGGGCGTTGCGCATACGCGGTGAGCGTGATTGGCGTGCGAAAAGCCCCATCACGTGCCTTTACCGAAATCAAAATACCGAATAATAGGTATTGTGAAGTTTCGCGAAAACGCGTAACTTTGTCGGCGAAAAGTGTAAAAATATGATTGACATGAAAAGACATATAGGGCTACAAGCAAGTTGCCTTTATCACAAAGCGCACTGTCTGGAACATCAGACAGTGCGCTTTTTTTGTGAACATAATCAAACATCGTTCTCTTTTAATGTACCTTTAAACCCACTGTCGATATGCAAGTGAAGAAAGATGATGTGCAGGGCAGGATTGTTTCCGTGGCCCATGAGGAGTTTGTACGCAACGGAGTGAAGAGAACTTCTATGCGGACCATTGCCAAACTGTCGGGGGTGTCGTTGGGAAATATCTACAAGTACTTCGACAGTAAGGACAAACTGTTGTGCGCGGTGCTGGCCCCATTGCTTAAAGCATTAGACGAGTATTTGCTGTTTCACAACAACAGCGAGCACTTGGTGATAGACGACTTGTCGGTAGAGCAGATGCAAACGCAGATGATGAACAGGCTTTTGGATCTGATAGGGCGGTTTAGAACCGAACTGAAACTGCTTTTCTGCAACGCCGAAGGCACTTCGCTGGAGGGCTATCGTGAGCGGCTTACCGCCCAACAGGCGCAATTGGGCATGGAGTACCTGCAAATGTTGAAACAGAAATATCCCCGGTTGCATGTCGAGGTGTCGCCGTTCTTTATGCAAATTGTCTGTTCGATGTGGTCGAACGTTCTCTTTGAGATTGTGCGGCATGAAGGACTTACGGAGGCAGACATCACCAAATTCTTTGCCGAATACTTCGAATTCTCAACCGCAGGTTGGCGAAAACTGATGAAAGTGTAGGGCTCACAACCTTGTAAACTGAACAACAAATAAACTCAAATACAATGAAAATAGAAAGCGTAAACAAAAGTTTTAAGCGCACTGCCATTTGTACACTCAGGCACAGGTGGCTGGTGTTGGCGGCCTTTGCGGCATTGATGGTCTTCTCTGTCGTGGGCACTAAGCGCATCGTGATGAAGACCTCGTTCGACGATTACTTTCTCGAAGACGCCCCCGTGCTGGTTAAGACCAACGAGTTCAAGTCTATCTTCGGCAACGATTATTATGCGGCCGTGCTGGTTAAGAACAAAGATGTATTCTCGCATCGTAGCCTTTCGCTCATCCGAGAGCTGAGCAACGAACTGCTCGACAGCCTTTCGTATGCCGAAAAGATAACCTCGCTCACCGATTTAGAGTTCACCGTGGGCAACGATGAGGGGTTGGCCATCGAGCAAATAGTGCCCGACGAGATACCCACCAATGCCGATTCGTTGGCCGCCATTAGGCAACGGGCGTTCAGTAAGCCGCATTTGGCCCGCAAATTGGTGTCGAAAGACGGCACGATGACGTGGATAATGGTGAAGCTACGAACCTTTCCGCCCGAGCAGGAATGGAAAAAGACCAGCAATACCTCGCCCGACATACTCACGGGAAAGGAACTGGCGCACATCATCAGCAAGCCCAAATATCGGGAATTGTCGCCCAACGCCTCGGGCATGCCTTATCTAACCCACGAAAAGGTAACCTTCTTGCAGGGCGAAATGGGCCGTTTGATGCTCTTCGCCTTCATCGCCTCCATCTTAATTATGTTTTTCGTAACGCGCTCGTTGCGCGGTGTGGTTGCGCCGTTGCTCACATCTGTGGTCGGCATCTTGTTGGGTTATGGCGTCATTGGCTGGGCAGGCATCTACGTAGACCAGCCCACCGTGATGATTGCCGTCATACTGGCATTCGCTTGTTCGATAGCCTATAACATCCACCTTTACAACTTCTTCAAAACCCGATTCGTGCAAACGGGGCGCCGGCGCACGTCTGTTGTCGAGGCCGTAGGCTCAACCGGCTGGGGCGTGTTGCTCTCCGGGCTTACCACCATCGCAGCAATGGCAACCTTCTTGGCCATGAAGATTGTGCCCATGCAGGCCATAGGGCTTAACACCTCGCTCTGTTTGCTGGGTGTTTTGGGCACTTGCCTCTTCATTACGCCTGTGTTGCTGTCGTTCGGACGTAACCGAAAGCCACACCCGCACATGAATCGCAGCATAGAAGGGCGTGCAGGAACGCTCTTCGAACGGCTTGGAAACTTCGTCATTCGCCGCCATCGTGCTGTCGTCATCGTGTCGGTTGTGTTCACGGCGTTTTGTGCTGTCGGCTTGTTCAGAATCGAACCGGCCTTCGATGTAGAACGCACCATGGGCCGAAAGGTGCCTTACGTGGCTCGTTTCCTCGACCTTTGCCAAACCGAATTGGGCAGTATGTACTCGTACGACGTGATGATTGTGCTGCCCAAAGCCGGCGATGCCAAACTGCCGAGCAACCTGGAAAAGCTCGACAAGCTAAGCCGCATTGCCCAAACCTATAAGCTAACCAAACGCCACAACTCCATTCTCGACATCATAAAGGACATGAACTGCACGCTCAATGCCAACAAAGACTCGGCCTATGCCATACCGCACAACCCCAACATGGTGGCCCAGCTGTTGCTGCTTTACGAAAATGCAGGCGGAACCGAAGCCGAATACTGGATGGACTACGACTATAAGCGGCTACGTTTGCAGATAGAACTCAACTCGTACAACTCGAACGAGGCCGAGAAAGAAATGCAACTCATCGAGCAAGAGGCACAAAAGCTCTTCCCCGATGCCCACGTGTCGGCTGTGGGAAACATCCCCCAGTTCACCGCCATGCAGCAGTATGTGGAGCGCGGACAAATGTGGTCGATGTTGCTTTCGGTGCTTGTCATTGGCGTTATCCTTGTTCTTGTCTTCGGCAATTGGAAGGTGGGGCTCATCGGCATGATACCAAACATCGCCCCGGCCATCATCGTGGGGGGCATGATGGGCTGGTTGGACTATCCCTTAGACATGATGACGGCATCGCTTATCCCCATGGTGTTGGGTATTGCCGTAGACGATACCATCCATTTCATCAATCATGGGCACCTGGCCTACAACCGTTATGGCGACTACGACCTGGCCATCAAGCGCACCTTCCGCACCGAAGGCCTGGCCATCGTGATGTCTACGTTGATTATCTCCGTCGCTTTTGCCGGCTTTACGGTGTCTAACGCCCTGCAATTGCGCAACTGGGGCATATTGGCCATTGCCGGAATGGTTTCTGCCTTGTTGGCCGACCTCTTCATTACGCCCATCTTGTTTAAGTATTTACACATCTTCGGCAAAGCCCAAAACGGCAAGGCCAACCCTTGATACCTGGCAACTTAGTATTAATCAAATAAATATCATAGCAATGAAAACAATATTTTTAAGTGCAATCCTTTTGGCGTGTTCGGCCATTTCGGCGTCTGCTGCCGGTCTAACGGGGCGCGACGTGATGCTCAAAGTGAAGAACCGGCCCGACGGCGACACCCGTTATGCCGCACTGACGATGACTTTGATACAGAAAAACGGCAATCGCCGCGAACGCAAACTCGTTTCGTGGGCTATGGATGTGGGAAAAGACAGCAAGCGGGTGATGTTCTTTACCTACCCGGGCGACGTGAAAGGCACGGGTTTCCTTACCTGGGACTACGACAATGCCAAACGCGAAGACGACCGTTGGCTGTACCTGCCCGCCATGAAAAAAACGAGGCGCATCAGCGGAAAGTCGTCGAAAACCGACTATTTCATGGGTAGCGACTTTACGTACGACGACATGAGCAGCCGCAACGTGGACGAAGAAACCCACACCTTGCTGCGCGAAGAAATGCTCGGAGGACAGAAATGCTGGGTGGTGCAGTCGGTTCCCAACGACAAACACGGGATATATTCCAAACGCATCACCTGGATAAGGCAAGACTGTGCAGTGGTGGTTAAGGCCGAATATTACGATAAGCTCGACAAGTTGCACCGCAGTCTTGTGGTAAGCAACGTCTCGAAGGTGCAAGGTTTTTGGGTGATGGGGCGCATGGAGATGAGCAATGTGCAGACAGGACACAAAACCATCCTCCAAATGAGCGACCAAAAGTTCGACCTGAAGATAGATGCGGCGCTGTTTACTGTTGCTAGATTAGAAAAGGGAATATGAAAACGGCAAGGCTTATGCTCCTGCTCCTGCTTGCACTGGCGGTGTCGGTGCAGGCGGGGGCGCAGGATGAAGACACGGCAACCGATACGTTGCTGGTGGGCGAAACGCCTGCTGATGAGCTGCAAGTGCAGGTAAAGGGCTTTCTCGACACCTATCATGCCGCCCGAACCGAAGGCAAAGGCGAGTGGCTGGCCTCGCGAACAAGGGCGCGTGGAGAACTGACGTTGGAGAAAGGCGGCGCAAGGCTGTTCGTCTCGATGAACGCTATCTACAACGCCTTACTGAAAGAACAAACGGGCATTACGCTGCGCGAGGCCTACCTATCGTATGCAAACGCCCATGTAGACCTGCGTGCAGGGCGACAGATTATCATCTGGGGCGTGGCGGATGCCTTGCGGCTTACCGACCAAATATCGCCAATGGATTATACGGAGTTCCTCGCACAAGACTACGACGACATCCGAACGCCCGTTAATGCCTTTCGGTTGAGGCTCGTTAGGCAGGCATTTAATGTAGAGCTGGTTTGCATCCCCGTGAGCGATTTCTTCACTTTGCCCACCGATGAGCGTAACCCCTGGGCCGCGCACATCGATGCACCGATGCCCTACACGTTCGACTTGGACAGCCGAAAACCCAAAACGCGGCTGCGCAACGTGGAGTTCGGCGGAAGGCTTTCGGTAAATCTCAGTGGCATAGACTTCTCTTTCTGCGGCTTACACACCTGGAATAAGATGCCCGCTTTCAGTTATGCCGTAGATCCATCGGGTGCTGCTATGACGGTTGTTGGCCACTATCGTCGCCTAACGATGTTCGGCGCCGACGTCTCGTTTCCCGTTGGCAGGATTGTGGTTCGTGGCGAATTGGCCGCCAACTTAAACGAAGTGCAGAACGCAGAATTTGGCAGCGAGGTGCAAGGGCGCAATGTCTTTAACGCGCTGTTGGGTGTAGATTGGTACGCGGGTAACGACTGGATGCTCAGTGCGCAATATGCTCATAAGCATGTAGGCGGTAGTATTGAGGGGCTTTCTGTTCTTCGCAACACGGGCGTGGCAACAGTGAGGGTTTCCAAAGAGCTGTTTCGCAACACGCTGGCTCTGTCTTCCTTTGCCTACATAGACGTGTCGCATGGGGGCGTATTCAATCGCCTTTCATGCAAATACGACCTCAACGACCAAATTAGTCTTACCGCCGGATACGACTATTTTCATGCCGATGCAGGCATGTTTGCCATGTATTCGCGAAATTCGGAAGTGTGGGTTAAGTTGAAGTATGGCTTTTAGGTAAAGGTGGTAAGGCGAAAAGAAGGCCGTGCCTGTTAACGCGTTAATGGGTGAACCGCGGCTGACGCGCTAACTTTTCTGCCGGTAAACTTGTTGTTGTTAAACAGAATTGGATTAAAAAAACGTGGTTGACGTTTCATCAACGGGCACGAAACTCCAATTACAATAAAGGGTGTTCGCCCCTCGGCAGCCGCCGTGTAACGGTGATTGGGCGCACAAAGAGTTGCGCCATGAAGGCATCCGTAGGCCTGATGGGCACGCCTGTGGGGGATGGCGCAACCCAAATCCAATTCTGTTTGACGATAACTCGTAAGCTTGATGAACCCGTAAGCTTGATGAACTCACTATATTATAAACGCACAAGCTTACAACCTCACACCCTCATCACCCCATCAACCTCACCACCTCGCACCCTTGTCAACTCGTTAACCTGTTAACTCGTCAACTAACCAACCTTTCAACCTCACCACCTCGCACCCTTGTCAACCCGTTAACTTGTTAACTTGTCAACTAACCACCCCATCAAACTCACCACCTCACACCCTTGTCAACCCGTTAGCTTGTTAACTCGTCAACTAACCAACCCATCAACCTCACCACCTCGCCCCCTTGTCAACTCGTTAACTTGTTAACTCGTCAACTAACCACCCCATCAACTCAAAAACTTAAATTCTTACTTTAATTTTTACAATACTGCTCAAAATTTCGCGCCGTTCTAGCGAAAATTAAGGTCAAAAAGTATGCAAATTGGCAATATTTCTACTCTTTTTCGCCTTCCAATATGTCCGTTTTTAAGAAAAAGCCTGCATTTTGTACCGTTTAGCCTTTCTAGATTGGTTGCCAACCCATTATTATTTACGCCCAAAAACCCACTTTTAGACCCCCAAATTCCACTTTTTAATGGCTATTTTGCCTTTTTTAGGCATGTGTTTCATGGTTCTAGAAGGTTATGTTTATACCATTGGGGCGTATTTTTATGCTTTTTGTATCGCGTTTAGCAGTATTTTTCACTGCGTTTTGCACCATTTCACCTTGCGTTTTGCACCAAAACGCACTGCATTTAGCACCAAAACGCATTGCGTTTAGCGGCATATTGCACTGCATTTAGCACCATATTGCACTATATTTTGCTGAAAACAGTCCCAAAACAGGTGCAAACGGCGGTTGCTTGTAATAAATATTCATTATGCCGCACGCACAAACAGGCCCCATTTTGCACCAAGTCAAACCTCCGCGAGAATCGATTTTTTGCGGCAAGGTGGGCGGTTGGTGGACAAAATGGGTACTCATAATGTTAAAATTCGTGCTGAAAATATTACAAGATGCAGGTTCGCGGGTTGGCAAATTGCACGGTTAAAACGCATAGGTGCGGCGAACGACACCGAAAGGATGGGCAAAAACCTATTTTACTACTTTTATACGATAATGTTTCTTGATGAACGGCGTTTGGCACGAAGGCGCAAAATGTGCCTAATCAGCCTTTATTTTCTTGTTTTGGCGGCAATATGTGCGGAACGTAAATGTGTTCGAAGAAAAAAACATCAATATTATTTGAAAGATTGAAAAACAATTACTATTTTTGTATCATCTTTACAAAAGTTGGAACTATGGCACTTGTTTTAGAGGGTATGCAAATGGCCCGGTTAAGGGCGAGAGCCATAACTATTAACTGGACAAAACTTAAAGCGTATGGGACTTTTCAACAAGCTCAGAAACGAGTTTATAGACATTATAGAATGGACTGATAACACCACCGACACCATGATATGGCGCTTTCCGCGCTATCAATCGGAAATAAAAAACGGCGCACAACTCAACGTGCGCGAAAGTCAAGTGGCTGTATTGGTAAACGAAGGGCAGTTCGCCGACATTTACCAACCGGGCAGACACGTGCTTAATACCAACAACATGCCCATACTGAGCACCATTATGGGCTGGAAATATGGGTTTAACTCGCCGTTTAAGGTTGATGTCTATTTTGTTAACACCAAGCAGTTTCTCAACGTTAAATGGGGAACGGCCAACCCCATCATGCTGCGCGACCCCGAATTTGGCCCTATCCGCATGCGCGCTTTTGGCTCTTATTGTTTCAGGGTGAACGCCGACCCGCGAAAGTTCATTACCAACGTGGCCGGAACAAACGGCAATTTCACCACCGAAGGCATTACCCAACAACTGCGCAACTTCGTTATCACCAAGTTTACCGACCATTTGGGCGAGAGCAAGATAGCCGCTTTAGACCTTGCCGGCAACCTGAATGAGTTCTCAGCCAGTCTTACCGAGGCACTGAAACCCGACTTTGAGGAATATGGGTTGGAGCTAACGAATTTTTTGGTGGAGAACATCTCGCTGCCCGAAACCGTTGAAAAGGCTCTCGACAAGCGCACAAGCATGGGCGTTATCGGCAATATGGGCGCTTATACGCAGATGCAATTTGCCGATTCGCTAGTGGAAGGAGCTGTCAATGGCGGCGGAAACGTTGCTGGAAACGCGATGGGTATGGGCATGGGATTTGCCATGGCCAACCAAATGGCCAACCAAATGACGAACCAAATGGCTGGGCAGATGGTGCAGCCGGGCGCGCAACAAGCCCCGCAACAGCCTGCCGTGGGCGCAGGCGCACCGGGTATGCCGCCGCCTCCGCCGCCGCAACCCATGTTCCATTTGTCGGTAAACGGCCAACAGCAAGGTCCGTTCGGCATGCCCCAATTGCAGCAGATGGCGCAAAACGGGCAGCTAACGCGCGATACGTATGTGTGGACCAACGGCATGGCATCGTGGGAGTTCGCTAAGAATGTTCCCGCACTTGCCGCCCTCTTCGACGCAACGCCACCGCCGCCGCCACCTGGAACGTAAAACCCACACCTGCTGCCAAAAGCCTTATGGCCTGCCCTTATCCTATCCACTAACAGCCCTAACTATGGACTTAAGCATAAACGATGCCCTACAAACCAAATGCCCCGCATGTGGGGGCATGATGGCTTACTCGCCCAAACGTAAGATGTTGGAATGTGTCTATTGTGGCTCAACCAAAGAACTAGACCTTACGCCGGCTGCCGTTAAGGAAAACAGCTACGACCAATGGGCGGAGCAATCAGACGAAAATCTGAACGAACAAACCATCAGCACGGTGGAGGTGAAGTGCCAACAATGCGGAGCCTTCACCACGTTGCCGCCCGAAAAATCGTCGGCAACGTGCGCCTTCTGCGGCACGCCGCTCATCATGCAGGATGCAAAAGAACGCCGTTTCTGGCAACCCAACTACATCCTGCCCTTCGAATTTGCCAAAGACAAGTGCAACGACAGCTTTAATGGCTGGCTCAGCAGAAAGTGGTTCGCACCATCGAAACTGAAGAAAGGCGGCGTACAAACGGATGGTTTCAAGGGCGTTTACCTGCCCTTCTGGACGTATGATGCCGATACCGTTACGCGCTATACGGGAGAAAGGGGGATTGACCGTCGCGAGGAAAGCCAGGATGAGAAAGGAAATACAACGAGTAGGACGGTGACGGACTGGAAAACCACGCGCGGCACGGTGCAAGTTGGTTTCGACGATGTTATCGTTCCTGCCACGAAAGCCCTGCCCAACAATATCCTCAACGATTTGGTTCTTTGGGACTTGAACAAGCTGGTGCCATACAACCCGGAGTTCTTGGCGGGCTTTATCACCGACCTTTACACCATCGACTTTCGTGAAGGCCTGACAGCGGCTAAGGGTAAGATGGAAAACGAGATTGAAGAAAGGGTGAAAGAAGACATTGGCGGCGACCGACAACGAATTACCGAGATGTACACGATGTACAACAACGTGATGTTTAAGCTGATATTGTTGCCGCTGTGGATAAGCGTCTTCCACTTTAACGGCAAGGCCTACCAATTTGTGGTGAACGGCAGAACGGGCAAGATAACTGGCAACTATCCGCTCGACAAGCTGAAAGTTACCCTCACCATACTGGCTTGTGTGGTGGTGGCACTGCTGTTCTATTTCTGGTTGTGCTAGCTCCATCTGGCCTTTAATTTCGTTTCATTACGGTTAAGGGGTGGACAAAAGGTTGGGGCTTGCATGCCGAGAAAAGGGGCAGGGCGGTTGTAGTGTATGGGCTTGGCGGAAACGGAAGGCCTCGAAGTGCGGCATTGAAATAAGAATGTGTGAGCAAAGGGGGCCATACACATGTTGGACATGCTGGCGTGCTGCCCATTGCCAATGTGGTATATAATCCTTAATCGATTGAAAATATGAAACGAATGCTTGTTGTTGCGGCCTTGGTCGTAACCTTTGGTACACTGTTTAACGCCTGTGAGAGCAGAGGCGGCGGTACTGGCGGCTCGGATAGGGGGGATAGCATAGGAAGAACGAATGGTGTTCAGCCTACTGATTCGTTCCCTTGGGACTTCCCCCGCAACTTCACATTGAAAGATGTGGAAGTGGGGCAGACGGTGCTTTCGCCTGCTGCTTTCTATGGCGGAGCTTTGCAAAGAGGTGAAGACCTTACTGCGACCCTGCTGCCCATATACTGCTTTACCATTAAGGAAGTGGGGCAAAACACGATAACCGTAGCGGGTATGGGCGAAGAAATAAAGGTGCCACAGGCACTGGTAATGCCTCTGCCAATGGGCGAGAAGGCACAAAATGGCGATGTTTTGCTAACGTGGTGGCAGTCGGGACAAGGGTTGCAGCGCGCCATTGTGGTAGACGATACCAAGCAGCTAACGCCAAAGGTGTGTTATTTAGACCTCGACTACAAGGCCGACGGCAGAGGGTTTGCCAACAGTCACGCCAACGAAGAGTTGCGGCCCAATTCGTTTAAGGTGCTGAAAAGCGGCGAATGGATGTCGGGAGCATCCGTAGCGGTAAACGATAACGGCAAATGGAGGGCCGCCATCATCGTGAACATCAAGGGCGATAAGCTGTTGCTTACTGATGCTGGGAACCGAATATGGGTGGCCGAACGAGAGAAATGCCAGCTAATTCCTTTCAATGTGGACTATGCTGTGGGCGACTCTGTATTTGCTAAGATTGGCAACACGTTCGTGCCAGACTGCAAGGTGGTGAAGGTGGACAAGCGCATAGGTAGAATAAGGGTTGAGAAAAACGGTAGAACGGCCCTGTTGAGCATCCTGGAAGTGACGAAAGAACTAAAAGATTTGCCAAAAAGGTGAAAAGGCTTATAAGGGTGAAAGGGTGAAAAGGTGAAAGGGTGAAAAGGTGAAAAAATGGCTAACGCCCTTTAAAGGTGAAAGGGTGAAAAGGTGGAAAGGTGAAAAAATGGCTAACGCCCACAAACTTGTTAACTCGTTAATAAAAACCTTGTAAACTCGTCAACTGGTGAACTGGTGAACTCGTCAACTCATGAACTTATAAACTCAGATATGAAAAAGCTATCATTACTCACATTGCTGCTCCTGTTTGCAGGCATGTTGGCAGCGAAAGAATACAAGGTAAGCACGGCGCACGACTTTATCAAGGCCTTGGGGTCCGACCGAACAATAACTGTTAGCGGTGTTATCAACCTTTCTGACGTGATGGAATTCGACGACCTCGCACAGAAAGCGAACATGAGCGACTTGTCCGCAGGGTCTAATCCCACCAAGCAAGTGAACAGAGAAGGCATGTTCGACGGCCATCAGCTGGTGCTCGACCAATGTAAAAACCTCATCATCCAAGGCACTAAGGGGGCTGCACTCATCGTGCGGCCGCGCTATGCTTATGTGATTAGTTTTAGAAGTGCCCATAACGTCACTCTTCGTAACCTTACCTTAGGACACACCGACGAAGGGTATTGCGAGGGCGGCGTGTTGGAATTTGATGGTTGTGAAGGGGTACAGATAGACAAATGCGACCTATACGGCTGTGGAACGGAAGGCATCACAGCCACCGACACGCGCGAACTGAATTTCACCAAGAGCATTATACGCGATTGCAGCTATGGCATTATGACCCTGAGAAACTGTTTCAACATGACGTTTGCCGACAGCGACTTCTACCGTTGCCGTGAATTTACGCTCATCACCCTGGCCAATGCCACCAATACCTCATTCTCCAGATGTCGCTTTGCACAAAACCAAGGGCCGCTTTTTTACGTTGAAAAAACCAACCTTTCGTTGCGCGACTGCGAAATTCACCATTCGGGCGACTTGGGAAACATCGACGTTTACCAGCATGGGGCAACATCGTATAGCCGCGACAACAACGAACTGAGCCCGCGCGATGTGGGTCCTGAGGGCAGACCCAACCTTAAAGCCTCGCGCGAACAGGAGAATGTAGATAGCAACGCCGACAACGAAAACGAGGAAGATGAGGCCGACTGCGAATGCGGTGAGGAAGAAGATAATCTCTCGGATGAGGCGCAATGGGGCAGCGAATTGATTGAAGGATGGAAAGATATGGGTGTGGAACTCCCGACTTCCGTCAAGACCGACAACGTAAAAGACCTCACCATTGCCGTTTGTAAGGCGTGGCAGGGCTTAGAAGGCGGTCCGCAGAAGTTTGTTGTGAGGTTCTCTAAAAAGCAGGGACGCTACGAACGTTTCAACTTTGAGCATCCCCAATCGCCCGTTAATGCCAAGAGCAGCACCTACGCCGTGTCTGATGCCAACTATGGTATCGTGGTGTACAACACGATTGGCGGCTGGTTTTATGTGGAATGCGAGAACGGTCAGAAGCTAGATGCCGCCCTTTGGAAACGCGATAACGGGCATAAGTTGCTGATTGTTACCCTCACTTACGAGAGTGATACGTTCTCTTCTCAGGTGTGCATGGCCTACGATTACGACCCCGCAACCCGAACACTTACGCCCGACCTCGCTGTGCATAAGCGGTTAACGCAGCTAGAAGGCACATTGTGCGACTTGCCTCGAAAGGGTAAGAACATCGGTGTGAGAAACATCGGGAACGACACTATGCGCTTCTATTACTTGAAATGGAACGGGAATGGTTTCTCTGCTCCCGTGAAAGTGGCAACCAACACATACCAAAGACCATGACAAAAAACTTGATGCAAGAACGTATACAGGCAATTAACAGCGTGTTGAGGGCTTACTTTGCTGATAAAACCAACCCTAGACAGGTGCCGGCATTGAAACTTATGGGGTTGTTTATTAATAAAGGTATCTTTAACAAAGACCATCGAAATGGGCTGCCTATTAGAAATATTCTCAGAAAACTCAATAACGAAGACCGTCTACATGACATACCTTACGCCCGCGGAGAATTAAAACAGAAAAATATCTATTGGACTTTTGTTGATGTAAACGCAGATATGGATGTGAATACATCGTTATCTAAGGGCTTGGTTGATGTTTCTAATGGTGCATCTGTGGGGAAGAAGGGTTCGAGTAGGGCTAATTATAGAAGTGGTGAGAAAGAAACTTGCGGAGTTTATCCCTTAATTTCTCGTTCCTTGAAAAGTGCGTTTTCTCGCCTCTGTAGATTACGGGCGGCGTTTCATTTCACTTTATTTTCAAAAGCTCTAACGAACCGATTGGGGTTTAAACTGCTGTGTTCCGCCCCTAAATGGGTGCTTATGCAAAGCAGGCGTAAACGTAAGACTTAAAAAAACAAATCTACTTATTGCCGTTTGGCAGAACGTCACCAAAGGGCAATAAGTAGATGTGTTGTTGGGTTTGTGGATGTATGGCTAATGCCATATATAACCTTGGACGATTACTTTACCAGAACCTTTTTGGTGGTTCCGTCTGAATACTTCACGATATTCAGGCCTTTTTCGAGCTGCTGACGACGGCATCCATCAACAGAATAGTACTGTTGGGCGGGGGCGTTGTCGATGGTGGCGTTGTCGATACCCGTAGAAACAACTTGGGTTGTCATGGGTTCGCTTGAATACTTCTTGCCGTCTTCTGCCTCGTAAACCATCACTACTGACAGCTTTTTGATAGACTCGTCGTAGAGGTGCAGGATGCGTTGGTTGTCTGCAACCTTGATGTCGTCGTTCCTCTTGTCTTGATAGTTAAAGGGGATGTTGGTCATGTCCTTTTCTATGTAGGGGAACTTGGCACGTGTAAACTTGAAAGGCTCTTGGTTGTCGTTGATGTAGACGTTGTAATACATCTTGTTGGGGTCGAGATAGTTGCCGTTTATGTCGGCACTTCTTACATAGAACGCCAAGGTGATGGTGGTTACAGAATAGTCATAGCTTGGAGCAGCCGAGCAGTAGTGCAGCGTAGGCTTTTCGGGTTTGCCGGCCTTTTGCTCGTATGGCGTGAGCACTAAGTTTTGAAGTGTGCCGAAATCTTCCTTGGGCATGTTGGTTGAACTGCTTTTTCCCAGCACCACTTTGAGGATTTTGTCGTTGGTCAATGCACCTGTTGTGGGGTCTATGTTAAATTCCAGTTTATCTGCAACGGTGTTCTCGTCGTTGAAAGCTGCTGCGTAAGCGTGATACTGGGCCATATCGTTGGAGAAGCGTTTGAAGTAGGTTTTTACCGCTGTGCCCAGATACTGGTTTGTAGGCAAAACGGCCTTGTTGCCCTCCTTTGTGAGCTTTACCCACAGGTTGGCCAACTTTTCGTTTGCGAATATACCCTTGACGTAGATGTCGTTGTTGTGTGTGGCAACCTCAACGATACGCGGAGAAGTTTCTGTTTTTGAGGTGAGCATGTATTGCTTTTTGGGGGCAGAAGCGGGTGGCGTAAGGGGTTTCTCATCGTAGGTTTCGATGGTGACATTCCAGTCGCCATATTGGCTGTCCCATGTCTTGTCGTTGAACACGGCTCCAAGCATATCGTTTTTGGTGCCTGTGCCCAACATCTTAAGCGTTTTCCCATCCCACGAAAAGTCCATGAAATTCTTGTTTGCCTCAACAACCTTGTACTGATTATCGGCAATGGCCGACATGCGGTTGAGCTTAAAGATGCGTTCGGAGCTGCCGCCCTCGTCGTCATCATCGTCGCCGTTGTCGTCTTTGTAGATTACTTGGGGCAAATCGGCCCTGTATTTGCCTTCGCCAATCTTGTCTAGTTTAAGCCACGACTTGCTGTCGAGGCCCGACAGCGGGTTGTAAACGTAAAGGCAATTGTCGTCGCCCACCACTATTTTAGAGACTAAACCCTCGTATCTGCCAGGTTCAGTGCTTGTCCAATTCCGCTTTACCCACGAGTCGCTGGTGCGATACATGTTGTCGATTAGCTTTCCTTTGGGCGTGTCTAGTTTCTGCGCAAAAGCAGTTAGGCTCATTGCTAGGGCGCAAATTGCGTATAAAGTTCTTTTCATCGTTTATTGATTTTAGATAAGCTGTTGTTTGTAATTGTGCTTTTTATTAGAAGTCGTAACCTAGGCCAACGCTGAAATAGCTGCTCCCCGCATCTGCTGTTTTCAGCATGTAGGCTCCGTTAAGGCGCAGACCGGCGTACTTAAAACCTGCACCCATAGTGAAGTGGCTGAGGTTGCGGTCGCCATATTCGTAGCCGGCACGTAGGGATAGGGCTTTATTATAGGTGTATTCTAGTCCGCCACCCAGCATAAGTACCTTATATTCTGATGGACGGAAGAAATAACGAGTGGACCATGCGCCTGCAACTTGGTGCTTGTCGGCCACGTCGACGGTTAATGCACCGCCCACGGCCACATACGTAGGCATGGTGTTTTTGTTGCCGTTGCCGTAGTCGAGCTGTGGACCTATCGCGCCAACCTTGGCATCCAGCATCAGGTGGGTGGGCTTATTGCCTGCCGTGGTGCTGCTCTTTTGGTAGGATGCGCCTATGGTAAAGGCACCGCCAACGGCATTTTTAGAGAGGTGACTGAAAAGGATGTTGCCCACAGCATAGGCAGAAAAGCCGTTGCCAAGCATGTAGGCATAACCCAAATCGATGGTCCAGTTGTAGGGTTGATAGTCTTTGGTGGGTTCGCCAAGCATGTCGTAGCCTTTAAGTTTTAAGCCACCAGCGTAACGAAAGCCTGCAAATGCCGCATGCCGACGGGCAAACTTGTAGCCCAAGGCGGCGGTGTATAGTCCGAATGTACCTTCGTAGCCTTCGGTTTTCTCGTAAATGGAGGCTGATGCGTCTGCCGAGAACCGCTTGTTTGCACTGAGAAAAGCAGAAGGATTGTTGTATAGGTACATCCCATCGGCCGCAACAGCTGCGTTACCCATAGCAGCTGTTCGGGCATCGGGGTTTGCAGCCAGCACCGAAAGGTCTTGTCCTTGGGCGTTAGCTTGCGCAACACCGAGCAGTGTTGCGCAAGCTATGATGATGATGACATGTTTTGAATTCATACTCGTTTGGGTTATCGTTTAATGAACATTTGGGTGTGATTGCCCTTGCTGGTGTGCACGGTAAGCTTGTAAGTTCCGGGGCGCAGCTTGGAAAGGTCTAGCGTAGCAACGCTGTTCTTGTCGGGAGTTACGGTGGCACTCATCAGTTGTTCGCCAACGGTAGAGCTGATAACGAACTCCGCCTGCGTAACTTCGGGATTGAGTAGGGCGTTAATGTCTTTCTTTGCAGGGATGGGATAGACGGCATAGACGGGTGCCGACTTTCTTTCGACGACGCGAATTTGGAACGAACCGTCGGAAGACGTTTGGCGACCATCTGATGCAAGCACGCTAACACGTGTGACACCTCTTGCGAGGGGCTTGATTTGCAGTTGGTCGTTGCTGACTTGAACCGAGGCGATGCCGCCGTTAGCTACATTGGCTTTGTAAGAAAGTTGGCTGCCGCTGCTGGTGTAATGACCTTTTAGGGAGATGTTCAGGGGGCCTTCGTCTAAGCCAATGATGTAGTTGGCGAAGGGCTGTTCTAATTTAGGCGGCATGTACGGGATGACCTTAAAGGTAAAGCTTTTCTCCGACTTGGCGCCAAGATCGTCTGTGAGAACAAACGTGCAGGTATAGCTACCAGCTTGCAACACAGGGATGAGGCTTACGGTTACAGTGGCTTGGTTGATGCTGTACGATACGCCTTTGGTTTCGCCTATGGCCCTTATGTCCCAGTTGTGTCCGTCGGGGTCGGCCACGTTGAAACTGAATGTTTTACGCTCGTTGTTGTTCAGTTCGATAACCTTTTCGGGGAAGTTGGTCACTTCGGGCGCATGGTTAAGCTTGGTTGTACACTTCTGAATGGCAGGTTCTGAAAGGTTTCCCCAACGGTCTACTGCCACAACGGCAATGCTATAGGCCTTGTTGTCTTTCAGGTTATCGAAGGTAAATCTAAGCTTTTCGCCCAAATTATGCCCCATGCCGTTGATTTCTTTAAAGCTCATGTCTTTGAGGTTCTCGGCCGTTAGGTCGTTGGGACTGATGTATAAGCGATAGAAGGCCGCGGTTTTATCCTCGTCTTTTGCGATGCTCCATTCGGCAGTGATGTCTACAAAGTCGGGAGTAAGGGTGAGTGTACCAACCTTTTCGGGCGCAATCTTCGTGTCAGACTCGAATGCAGCCTCGGCATCAATGTACCCTTTGCCCAGTTTTCCTTTGTAAGCGGGGTTTAGTTCGTCGATGTTGAAAGGCCTGTATGCCGTGATTAAGCGCGATTTCAACTCGTCGTTGGTGAAACCTTGTCGGCCAAAGTAGGATGCAATGAGGGCCGCAATGCCCGAAACATGGGGGCAAGCCATTGATGTTCCTTGGAAATAAGCATAGCCCGAAGGCACCTTACTCTTGGGAACGGTGCTAAGAATACCGCCTTCTGTGCCGAATGTGTCTTGGTCGCCGCCTGGTGCCATAATCGTAATCCAGCGCGCATAGTTGCTGAAACTGGACTTAGCGAAGTTCCACGCCATAGCAGAAACCGAAACGGCAGGGGGATAACAGGCCGGATAGGCTGCGAACTCCTTGTTTTCGTTGCCGGCCGCGAAGACAACCACGCCGCCTTTCATGGGCGAATTGGCGCGTTGTCGGCCGTTTTCGTCGCATCCGGCCATCTTAATGAAGTAGTCAACGGCCTCTTTCAGCAGCTTGGGCATCGTCGTAACACCCGACGTTGACGAGTAACCCCACGAGTTTTGGCAGATAACGGCGCCGTTGTCTGCTGCATATTTAATGGCGGCAGCTGCATCACCCTGCTCGTCTTTGCCCCTGAAAATCTGGCAACTCATCAGTCGTACGCCACTGTCTGGCGTTCCGTTACCGCCAGCCACGCCTGCAACACCCTTTCCGTTGTTGTTGCGTGCGGCGACAGTACCTGCAACGTGCGTGCCGTGTCCTTCGTTATCGGGTTGGATAGTGCCGCCAACCACGTCTTTTGCCTCAACAAAGTTGTAGCCGTAAACGTCGTCGACAAAGCCGTTTCCGTCGTCGTCCACACCAGCTTGTCCGTTCTTTTCCTTCTCGTTGATGTAGAGATTGTCCACCAAATCTTCGTGCGTAATGTCTATTCCGCCGTCAACAACGGCAACGATAACGTTGTTTTTACCCGTGGTGTACTTCTCCCAAACGGGTTTTAGGTTGCAGTCGGCACCCTTCTTTGCCCGTGGACTTATCGAACCGTCATTGTAATAATGCCACTGTTTGGCCAAAAGTGGGTCGTTGAAGGCCGAAGCGGTGGGTTGGTTTCTTGTTTGTGGGGTTGGGCCTGTATAGGGTTTAGCCGTAAACTTGGGGCGTGCGATGGGCAGCACACGTTCGGCATATTCCACGCCTGCGGCCTTGTTAAACTGCTGCAACACCTCGGCAACGTCTTTGCTTTCGTCGAAGTAGATGGTGTACCAGCGGTCGAGTCCTTCGGCAATGGTTCGTTTCTCGTAAATTCCGGCAGGCTTAAACACCCGTTCCATCTTGTAGGCACCCGCGTATTTCATGGCCGACGCCATGGCCGAAGGCACGCTTTGCATCTCTACATTGCCCTTGGCCGAGGTGGGCAGGGCTTGGTTGATGCCCTTTTCCAACTTTACGTTGATGCGGCCCCGTACGGCAAAGAGGTCCTTATCAATGGCAACAGCGCGCGTTTTGGAGTTTGGGTTTTCCATCTCCATGCTTTCTTGGCATGATGTAGCGAGCATCAAGCCAGAGATTGCACACGCACACATATATATAATAGTTTTTTTCATCACTATTGTTTTTCGTTTTGTTTCTTTTCAGTGTTATTTACTTGGACGATGCGTTTTAAGCATGCTTTCTATCTTTTGCATCCGCTGTTGCTTACTTCCTGCGAAGACATTCTTTTTGTAAAGCACGCCGATTTGCATTACTGGCTGTCCGCCGTTCACGTCGGCAAACTTACCGCCAGAGATGGCCAATGTAAGATAGTCTGAGCGACGGGCATAGACATGGTGCTTGCCGTTGTAGCCCACAAACTCGAAGTTGTTCGACGTGAGTAGCTTATCAAACTCGCGCGTAACGAACCATTCTCTGCCATATTGCCAAACACCCAGGTTGGGTTGACTGAAACTTAGGCTGTATTGTTCTACACTTCCCACCATGTCTTGTGGGGCGGGATTGTCTCCGCCGCGCGTGAAGAAGAAGTAAGTGCGGGCAACCAGCAAGGGGTCGTTGGTTTTATAGGCAATGGCCTCTACGTCCCTGTTCTTCGAAACCTTCCTCGTAATCTCTTCGCTGTGCAGGTTCGCCTCGTAATTCTCCACATCGGTCACCTTCTTGTCGGCCTTGTTCAACAGCGCAAGCGGACCCAGGTCGAGCGTTTTGAAGGTTTCGTAGTCGCGGTCTTGTGAATGTATCTGATAAAAGAACAACACAACGCTATGGTTGCTCTCCAAGATGTCCACGTCCATCGTCATCCGTTCCTTCACGTTAATGTAGTGGTTGGGGTCTTTTTCGTCCCTAACATAGCCGTTAGCCGTTACGAAATCTTGGAACGCCTGCGACTTAACGGCATCTACGCCAGCCTGTTCAAGCGAACGCGTATAGATGCGTGTCGGTACGAAATGCTTCGTATCGTGCACATATACCACATCCTTAAACAGCGGAGAAGTGGTTTTGAAGAAGTAGCTTTCCTCGTAAATGCCGTTGGCTTCGTCGGGTGCGCCATACTCTTTCAATATACCTCCGCGGCGATATTCAAAGTCCATCATCTTATGAAGGCTGAAAGGGTTGCCCGGATTGCATGCCAAAACGAAAGTAGACACGCCAGGTTGCCTTACAACCACCTCGTTGTTCTTGCCGGCATAGCTTATGGTAAGCTTTACCGTTCGTTCGGTTGCGTCGTAGTTGGGCTTGGAAATAAACTTCAAGGCGTGTTTCTTCCTTACGATTTGCAACCATTCGGGCTGTTCGCTTTGTTGCAAATCATACAGGCCACTCTCGATGTTCACGTCTACGGTGATGTTTCCGCCAGCCTGCGGCAACACCAGTTCGCCGTTGGCAATGTTCAGCGAGATGTCGGCCGCGCTTTGCTTTACCATGACTTTTTCAACCGCCAAGCCGCCGTCTACAAGCACATAGCTGCTTCTTTCCGTGCCAGTCGTGTTGGCATCTACCTTCACAACAATCTCGTTTCCGCTTTGAGTGAGGTGTACCCACTGTTTAGGCGTGGTTGCAACCCACTCTTTGCAGTTGGTAGTAACGGTAATGGTTGTTTCGCCCACTTGGTTGGCGAACTTCAAATCCTTGTCCGAAACGCTTAGTTGTGGCTGTTCAAAGTCGTCGCTCTTGGTACATCCCACCGCCATTGCCACCAGCAGGCACACGGCAGATAGCCGCAACAGCTTATATAAATTTATTATACGCATACTAGGAATACAATTTAAATAAGGTATCACCGCTTTATGTTAAAACTTCAACGCATCCTTTGCTTTCAGCATGTTGCGCACCATCCGCTCTTGTGCTTTCAACGCTTTGCTGCCTGCGCCAGATGCAGACGCGTCGTAATTGTAGAGCAAGGCCATAACGGGCGTGTTGTTGTCGGCAACGCGTGTAATGGCGATGAAGAGGTGATCGCTTTCCCGTGCAAAGAAGTGGGTTGTGCCAGCTGTGCGTACGAAAGAGAAACCTTCCTCTCCAAGTTTCTTCTGCAATTCGTTCGTAACGAGCCATTTGTTGCCGTACTTCCAAAGGCCAAGGCTAACATCTTTGAAGAGCAGCGCGCCAATTTGCACACTTCCAAGCTTGTCGGGTGCCTTTCCGTCCTTGTCTGTGGTATAGAAAATATGGATGCGACCATAAGCATCCTTCGGACCCGGCGTGCCTTTCAGCGTGTATTGAAGTTGCGAAACCTCGGTTTGCTTATGCTCGTTAAAGCTGCGTTCTTCTTCTTTGCTGCCGGCATTCTTTTCGTATTGTTCCACTTGGGCCACCTTCACGTTGTCTTTCTGCAACAGTTCGAGGGGATAATAAGGTACTTTGTCGAACGTTTTGTATTCGCCAACTTGCTTAACAATGGGCTTAAACGTGAGGTTAACGCCCTCGTTGTTCTCCTTTTCAGATACATAAACTTTCAGAGAGAGCAAGTCTTTTTCGTTCACATACTCCCTATCGGATTCCGAATTGCTGCGCACATAGCCGTTGTTGGTAAGGAATTTCTCGAATGCCTTATCCTTTACTGCTGCAATGGCCCTAGAACCATCGCCGATGGAGATGATTTGCGAAGGCGTAACGCCATCGGCACTGCAATATTGTATCAACGTAAATATGGGTGAAGGCGAAATGAAGGTGTAGGTCTCTTCCAGTCCATAGGCCGGCATGGCCGATTGGTATTCGCGCAAATAGCTGCCGCGACCCAACTCGTATTCCATAATCTTGTGCACGTTTTGTGGAGCACCTGGGTTGATGGGGAGGATGTAACGCTGTATGCCCGACTGCGAAACAACTATCTCGCGGGTTACATGACCGCTCTTTGCATACAGTTTCACTTGGCGGTCTTGTTCAGTATCGTTGCGTTCGGCCACCAATTTTATCTCTTCGTCCGACTTTATTATTTTGAGCCATTTAACTTCTTCGCTGGGCGTAACCTCGTAAACCGAAGTGTTTGTCGTTACGTCGACAATCTTTTCGCCACCCATTTGGGGTAGGTATATGGCCGTCGGCACAACGTCTAGCGTTACGTCTGCTGCACTTTGCCTCACTTCCACCTTTCCCGTGGCGCCGTTGGCGTTCACCAGCACATAGCTTGTGCGTTCGGTGCCCATCTTGTTTTCGGCAACTTTCACTTTCAAAACGTTTCCATCCTGCACCAACGACAGCCATTCGCCCTCTTGTGGAGAAGATGCAACCCAATTACTTTGGTTGGTTGTAACGCTGATGTTCCTTTCGCCAACGCCTCTTTCAAAGCTAACGCTGTTCTCCGAAAGAACCAATGTAGGCTGTTCAAATTCATCTTCCTTTGCACACGATAACAAGCAAAGAACAAATGCACCTAAAAACAAGGAGTAAAATGTTTTCTTTAAATCCATACTCTTCAAGGTTTTGCTGGGTAAAATAATATTTATAGTTAGAATTTCTATTCTGAAAAGAATGCGGAAACTTTTGTATTGTTAATGTGAATAAATATTTCAAGCTGTGCCCACAAACTTAAAAACGTTTAAATTTACGCTGCAAAAGTACTAAGATAATGAGGATATAGGACAAGCCTTTGTGTTAAAACGTGCTAATGCGGGCATCACCATTTGTAGGTATTTTTCAATGGGTGCAGGCTTAAAAACATCACCTCCTGTGTGTTTTCCAACCTTATCTGTACATGTTTCTCCTACACCCTGATGGAATAAGTGGAACTATGCCACAGACAGGGCGAGATAAAAAAGAGGACGGGTAAGGACAAAAGGTAGAGCAGGGCAACCCCAAAGCGAGCCCATGACATCTGCGTGGAGCTTTTAGAACGCACCTAAAAACAAACGGGCTTACAAGGCATCTAGCCCTGCAAGCCCGTTCTGTAACATCGAGCTGGCAACTGCAAACAGGTAAAAAAGCTTGCGTTGCCACATGTTGTAGTGCGCTTATTTCTTTGCGTCTTCTTCCATCATCTTGTTGAAATCGTCGAGCGAAACCTTCTTGTTTTTCAGTTTCACCACCTTTTTCATTGCCTCAACCAGCTTGTTTTCAACGGCGCGGTCGACAAATCCATCCAGTGTTTCGCGGTTTTTGAGCATTTCGCGAGCATAGTTGTCCACCGTTTCGTCGGGCAAGTTGTTCATACCATATTGTGCAAACTGAATGCGTGCTTGCAAACGAGCGGCGTCAAGCACGTCGTCGTCGCTCACCTTTATTTCGTTGGCCTTCACCAAGTGCTCCTTAATAAGGTGCCATTTCAGTTCTTCGATGCTAGCCTCAAACTTCTCGTCAACCTCTTTTTCGTCTTTCACGTTTTTCTGCATGATGCGTTTGAGCATCTCTTCGGGGAATACCAGCTTGCCCACCTTCTTCTCGCAATAGGCGCGAAGGTCTTGCAACAGTTTGAAATCGCTGTTGCTAACCAACTGGTTGGCAATTCCTTCGGCTATTTTCGAACGGAAGTCGGCCTCGTCTTTCACTGCGCCTTCGCCGTAAATGGCGTCGAAAAGCTCTTGGTTTACGGCTGCTTTGGCGTAACGAGTAATCTCCAATACGTGGAAAGCGAAGTCAGAGTCAACGTTGGCAGCCTGTTCTTTGCTGATACCCAACATCGATGAAACCTCAATTTCGCTGTCGGGGTAGGCCTTCTTGGGGTTGAACACCACCACTTCACCACGTTTCACACCGTCGAACAGTTTCTTTTGGTCCTCAACTTTAATGTATTCGGGCATCAACACCGCACCTTCTTTCACGATGCCGCCTTCTTTCTCGCTGCCATCAGCGTTCAATTCCTTCATGTCGCCCTTCAACATGTCCTTTGCTTGGTACTCTTCCACCTGCTCGTACTTCCCTGCACGCGATGCAAACAGGTCTACTTGCTCGTCTACCAGCTTGTCGTCTACGGTTATTTCATAGTAGTCAAGCTTGTCTTTGTCCGTCAGTTCGAGTTTAATTTCAGGAGCCACGGCAATATCGAAGACGAAGGTGTAGGGAGCGGGTTTCGACAAGTCTTGTTCTTCTTGCTTAGCAGAAGGCATTGGCTCACCCAAGAATTGTATATTGTTCTCTTTAAGATAGTTAAAAATGGTATCGCCCACAAGTTTCTGTATCTCTTCTGCCTTTACATGTTCGCCAATCTGTTTCTTTATTAGCGAAAGCGGAGCTTGTCCAGGACGGAAACCAGGGATGTTGGCTTTTTTGCGATAGTCTTTGAGTGTTTTCTCTACTTTTTCGTTGTAGTCGGCCTCTTCTACGGTGATGGTAAGCAGGCCATTCACCTTGTCGGCGTTTTCAAATGAAATCTTCATCTTCTATATATTTATTGTATTTGTTATCTTAATGCTCAGGTTTTGCAAGCCAATTTATTGGTAACCATTGGGTTGTTTTGGCTAACACTCGCGCCCATTTATGTAAGAGTTAGCGGCCAATGCCTTATCTCCCTTTGCGCTTGCGCCCTTGCCAAAGTTTTGTTCACAGGCTTACAACGAAGTGCAAAATTACTTATTATTGCCGTAATTACCTAATATATATGGTGAAAAATGATTTTTGTGCGCTTGGATTGTTGCAAAAGTGCAGCGTGGGGAGCGATGGATTAGATGCGTTGTGTGAGAGTGTAATGGGCGAAATGCAACATCGTTTTTAATGTTTTGTAGCAGGATGTAGGCCGATGAGGTGTAAATTAATGGGCAAACGCTTTTTCTATATAAATTTATTCCGTAAATTTGTTGCGTTAGTAACATGTCTGCTCTCAACAAAGCATCGCATGTTGGCTCGCAAACTCATAAACTCACCAACTTATCAACTCATAAACTAACATAACATGAAAAGTAAATTAATTGTAACTTTATTGCTGTCGATGGTCATCGTATCATCAACATGGGCAAAAGAACGGCCCGAAGTGAAATGCGTATTAACCCTTAACGACGGCAAGACCGTTGAGGGATGGTTCTTAAAAGAAGGTTTTAGCACCTACGGACCCGACCGTTTGAAGAATGTGGACGAGATAACCATCACGCCAACAAAAGACGGTAAGGAAGGCACCACCTACAAGGCCGACGACGTGAAGGTACTTAAATGTATCTACGAGAAAGAAGGACAACAGAAAGAATACCGTTCGCTCTATGCCTTAAAGCCCATGACACGCCCGCTTAACCTCAAACACTCCAATCATAAGTTCTTTTGGATGGTGGGCTATCAGGGTAAGAAAGTAATTGGTTTCATTTCTGATGCCAGTCTAATCTTTCACGCCTCGCCCACGCAGCGACAGACATCCAAAACAGCGGCTTATAGCTATTGTGTGGAGGGCGACGAAGTGGTAGTAACTTATTATGCGCCTTCGGGCGGCATCGACATTGGCTCGAAGTCGGAACAGAAAATGAACTTCGAACGCTTTCCAGAGATGGTTGAGCTAATCAAAAGCAAGGATTTTTCTGTTAAGGAAATGAAGGATAAACCCTTCGCCATGCTCGAAACGCTCGACCAATATTTGGCAAAATAGGCCTTAGCTTATCTTTGGCATGATGCAAGGTTGGGCAGTGCCCGCTCTGTTTTGTAGATTTGTTGTGCGACATTGCCAACCTTGCATCCCTAATTCTCTTTTATCTGACACGTATTTAAAGGTGAAAAGGTGAAAAGATGGCTGCGCCCTTTTAAAGGTGAAAGAGTGAAAGGGTGAAAGGGTGAAAAGATGGCTAACGCCCTTAAAGGTGAAAGGGTGAAAGGGTGAAAAGGTGAAAAGGTGAAAGGGTGAAAGGGTGAAAGGGTGAAAGAGTGAAAAGATGGCTGCGCCACCAGTCTTGTTAACTCGTTAACTTGTTATTTGTCGGACTTGTCGGACTTGTCAGACAGGTCAGACAGGTCAGACAGGTCAGACAGGTCCGACTTCTCCGACTGGTCCGACTAGTGTAACTAGAAAAACTAAAGAAAGACTAGATACAATAAACTAGCCCCGCTAGTTTAATTCCAAATGCCTGTAAACCCATTAACCCGTCAACTGGCATCTCTTCTTTTGTCCGCTTTTCCGTATAGATTTTAACACTATGGCTGCCCTTTTTCTCCACCAACCGCCCACTTGCCCAAAAAAATCGATTCTCGCGAGAGTTTGTTTTGGTGCTAAAAGGGGTTAGCTTGTTAGTACGGTAAAATGAATATTTATTACAGGCAACAGCCATTTGCACCTATTTGGGGGCTGTTTGCAGCGAAATATAGTGCAATATGGTGCAAAATGCAGTGCAATATGCCGCTAAATGCAGTGCGTTTTGGTGCTAAATGCAGTACGTTTTGGTGCTAAACGCAAGGTAAAATGGTGCAAAACGCAGTGCAAAATGCTGCTAAATGCGAGGCGAAAAGCATAAAAATACGCCGCAATAGTATAAACATAACCTTCTAGAAACATGAAACACATGGCTAAAAAGACCAAAAAACCCATCAAAAAGTGGAATTTTAGGGTCTAAAAGGGGGTATTGGGCATCGACAAAAACACGATCTGGGCACCAACTAGAAAGGCAAAATGGTGCAAAATGCACGCAATATTCTTAAAATTGGACTAAAAACGAAACGTACAAGGCTGAAAATAGCGGCTAATTTCATGCTTAATGACCTAAATTTACGCTAGAAGGGGGTGGAGGATAGAATATATTTTGCAAAATAAAAGAAATGAAATTAAGCCAGGGATAGTGTGAGCCTATGAGTAATCAAGTTCGTGAGTTTATTGTGTTTGTGAATTGGGCTTTCCTTTTTGGGGAGTGTAAAACAGAGTGGAATGACTTTAATGACAATGAATAGTACAGGAATAAGGGCAATTGAACAGGTTTGTTGGTAGTGTCTTTTGACCTGTTACTCTTTCTTGCTTTCAACAGAATTCGTATAAATGCGATATGGTTCTATCCACTCTGTTTTGTGGAACAGAACTCGTTTGAACCTTTTTCTGGAAATTACCACCTCCTGATAGCGGTTTCTAAGACACAATCGCGTTTTGCCACGACAAATATGGCTAGATTTTAAATTCTATTGCGCCTTTTCTTCGCTGAAACCGAAAAGTTTTTATCTACACTAACTCGTAAATCGCGATTTTTATGTAAATTTGTTCAGTGCTTAGTATGTGCGGGAAGTGTTATCTTGACTTGGTCATGCAAAGGCTATAACTCCTCTCCTCTACGATAAGACATTTAAAGGTCAAGATGACTTCAATAGAAACAAATCTAACTCCAATAAGTCTAACTCCGATAAAATCTAAACCCTATGAATGTTGAAAAGAGAACAGAAGTTACAGATTAAGGTTTTTAGAAGACTTTTCCCCATAAACATTTCATTCTATAAAAAAGGAGAAAATGACGAAAGTTTTTGGGGATGTTCGTACATAAAAACTCTGATGGCGCATCGTGACCTAGACAATGCTGCCAGGGAAAGCAAGGCACAGTTTCCCGTCTGAAAGTGCTCCTATGGGTGTAATGCGTTATTATTCCTTTTCCGAGGTATGCGCACTTGGTGCATGTTGGCAGGTGGCCTCCAAGAATGTGATTTACGGTTGGAGTGGTAAAGGTCGTGTTTTCTTAGATGGGGGATAGCGTATAATGATGACCATGAGGCTAAAAGTGAAACTTTATGAAATGTACAAAACTAAGGATTTTCATTAGATGTCTTTGCACTATTCTGTTTAGTGTTGTCTGCTTACAATGCAAAGCCTATGGCTTGCGTGGACGAGTTGTTGATGGTTCCGGAATTAACCCCTTAGTGGGTGTTAACGTCAAGGTGAAAACAGACTCGGTAACCGTTTTGTTGCAAACCCAAACCGATGTAGACGGTATGTTTGTGTTTGCCAATTTGTCGCAAGAAAACATTACGATAGAAGTGCTGAGCATGGGATATTCTCCGTTTAGTACCAGCGTTCGGGGTAACAATACAGACCTCGACCTTGGCGTCATCTCGCTTAAGCCTAGCTCTATAACGCTAGACGAGGTGACGGTTACGGGTAACAGAACCATCGAATTAGCCGACAAGTATCTTATTTTCCCAACAGAACAAGAACTGAAAAGGACATCTGAACTTATCGAACTGTTGGACGAATTGAAAATAAACATGCCCGGACTGAAAGTAAACGAATCCCAACAAACCCTTTATGTTGACGGCGGCAAGCCCATCCTTATGTTAAACGGAAAGGAAGTGGGTATGGAAAAGATACGAAATATTGACCATAGGCGCATACAGCGTATAGAATACAGCAATGTTTCTGGCATTCGCTATCTAGACCGCGGTGCAACGGGTGTAATAAATTTCATCATGAACGGCTTGCATGATGGCGGTTTGGTGTCGGTAAACACCAATAACGCACTGACGACGTTTCGTAACCGGGCGAACATAAATGGCACTTACCATGTAGGAAAGTCGGAGTGGAGTATTAATTACAATACATTGTGGCGGAAATCGGGACACGAATACACCGACAAGGACGAGCGATTTGTGGGGCGGGCCGATGATATCATACGTAGCCAGACAGGACTTCCCTCGGCAATAACCGACTTCGACAACAGCTTGACGATGGACTATACCTACACGCACAGCCCTTCTACCGCCTTTATGGCCATGTTTGGACTGAAGTATCACAACAAGGACGATAAAGAGGCATACCGCATTGTTGAGCGACAAGGCGCGAATACCGAAACGTTTGAAAGACGTTACTACAACGAAAGGCGACTATTAACTCCCTCGCTCGACCTCTTCTTTAAGACTGCGGAGGCAAATAACCAAACGTTAGAACTCAATGCAGTGGGCACGATGTCGGCTGGCGATTACAATCGCGGACTTAACGATAGTGGGATGTATGCACAGCGAAATGCAACCAAGAACAAAAGCATCAACGTTAACGGTGAAGCCCTCTATACCCTAACGTTTAAGCGCGCCACAACCAAAGTGGGGTTGAACTACACCCACAGCCATGCGCAAAATGATTATTCGGAAAATGGTGGGGCAACCCTGATAGACAAACTGACCAAGGATAACGTTTATGGATACGCAATTGTTACGGGGACATTGAGAAAAATAGGGTATAACCTGGGGATTGGCCTGAAACATTACCGCATTGGTGACCTAAATAAAAGCAAGAACTTCTTTAATGCAAAGACAACGGCGTCGCTTAATTATCCGTTAAGCAAGGGATGGAGCGTTGGCTACCTTTTTATACTCGATTCTTCGCTACCTCCATTGTCCAGCTTTTCAAATGTTGTGCAAACCATAGATAAGGTGTCGCTGCAAGTGGGAAACATGAATGTGCAGCCAAGTGTTGTGACCAGAAACCGCCTTTCGATGAACCTGCACTTGGATAAGTTTACCATTTCGTTGCAAGGCAACTATAATTACACGTGTAAACCAATTGTTTCGGCCTGGCGATATGTTGCAGACCCATCCCATGTTTACCACAACATGTTCATCAAAAGAACGGAGAACGGAGATTATGACAGTCGTTTGAATGTGGAATGCGCCATTGGGTGGCAAAACGTGTTCAATCATTTCACCTTTCAAACCGTGATGGGTTGGGACCGATTCCGAATGCAGGGTGAAGGCTACCATAGCCAAATATCAAAGCCATACGCCTCTGTCTCGCTAAGTGCTTACTGGAATAAACTATCGGTTTATGCCAACTTCGACATGCTGCCACAGTACAGTTTTTGGGGAACTAATGTTTATCGGGGAGTGAGATACAACTATGTGGGCATGCGTTATAACATGAAACATTGGACGCTTGGTTGTCGTATAGACAACCCATTGAATAAAGATGGTTTTGTACAAGTGTCTGAAAACATCTCGAACATCAATCCCACACATACAGAATACCGTATCGTCGACTTTGCCAATATGGTAGAACTCTCAATGCAATATCGCATTAGGTATGGCAAGGAATATAAGAAAGGTAATCGTACACTGATGAACCGTAGTTTTGATTCGGGGGTAAATAATGATTATTAAATACGACGAAAAAGGGAAAGTCGAGGTGGTTTCAATGTTTAAAGTCTGTTTTGCCCAAATCGGACGTTGACCGCTTATCAATTATTTTAGTTTGTTTCCACCGCTTTCTGTCCATCTTTCGTTTGCTTGTCGGCAGTTAACTGTCTTCTTCTCGCGATGCAGCCCGCTACACTTCAAGGCTAAGACAGGCAATATGCCCAACAATAAAACAAAATCTGTACAAGCTCAACGGTCGATTTGGGTTAAAACCGCTAGGGAGGTTGCTGTTTCTCAGTCAATCGTTATCTGCCCATCTTGATAAGTGAACTTGGCTTTATTCAACCTGTTCAACATTTCAACAATCTCTTCGATATTCGCATCCCTGAATGCAGTAAAGCCGACACGGGTATGCATCTTGGAGGGGTCTTGGAAGACAACGCTTACGTTATACCACCTGCCAATATCCTTGCCAATGTCTGCCAATGTTGCGTTATCAAAATAAAATTCGCCTAGTGTCCACGCCACAAAGCCCTCGGTTTCGACCCTATTCACTTCAAATTTTTCAGCCGCGAGAGCTGCATCCTCGCCTGGCCTCAAACACTTAGTGACCGAACCCGCACACACCTCAACGAAACCTTGCAGCAAGGTAACGTGCATGTTGTTCTTATGGTAAGCGCGAATGTTAAACTCGGCATCAAACACTTTGGTGGTTATGCCGTTGGTTTTCACCACGAAGGGATGGCGAACGTCGCGACTCACCTTGAAATATGCCTCACCTTGCAACTGAACTTCACGCGTTTCATCCTCGAAACGTAATGGGAAAAACAGCTTACTGTCAGCGTTGAGTGTTACTTCCGTACCATCGCCAAGCGTAATCTCGGCTGTTGCATTCTGCGGAGTGGATAATACATTGCGAATACCTGCATCAACATCCTTGATTATATGCGACACCTGCAAATACTTATCGGGCACCACAACAGGTTTACCGTTATCCTGTTGCCACGTAACTGCCTTTTGCGCAGCCTTGGTGTTGGCTTGATACACCACAATTGGCTCTCGATGCGCATTAAGTATGCCCATGCCAAAACCTAGAACAATGAATAAAAGCAAGGATGTTAGCACGACAATCGACACACCAACACCTGTAATTAAGGTATGCCTGCTTTTTGTCTTACCCTTGCTGGGCAAAACATTGTCTGGCTCTTCTTGCACATTCTGTGTAGCATAAGCCTGTTTTGGCAAATGGTTTCTGATAATTTGCTCTTGATTAAGGTCGTCAACATCGTTCTCTTCATTCATCGTTCTTCATTTTAATTTGTATTACTCCTTATATGAAGTCGTCTTGGCTTTTATAAATTGAGAGAAGTTTATACTTAATTCTGCAACGTTCCAACCAAAGTGTTAATATAAGTACCTGATCAACAAAAGTTGTCCGGGATTTTGTCTTGTCGCAATATTCACTTAACTTGGTGCTGAAATCAAAAGTGTTAAACCAAGCAACAGACAGTGGCAAAAGTACAAATAAAATCTGATATTCTCACCGCTTATGGAGGAATATTCCTCGTGATGGAGAAGTTTGAACAGGCTGTAAACCCGATCATTAACCAGTTACTCGGACAGTGTGGCTCATCCTCAGCCTATAGTCGCGGTGACGTTTCCCGTATGCTGATGGCCGTCTACTTCTGTGGTGGCACACATATAGAGGGCATATCCAACCATCTGCTGCATCATTCTGGGCGTCATCTCATGCTGAAGGGCTGCTCGTCAGGCATCATACCGAGGGTCGTTAAGGAGCAGGTCGTCGCCAATACGACATACATGGCAGACAACAGTGGCATGAGTTATGACTTCAACACGACAGACAGGATGAACGGGAAACGGTGGAAACAACTTAAAATAATTGATAAGCGGTATAACGACCGGTGGGGGGGTAAAGCTGTTGACATGCCGCAGCAACGGTTGGGGACATGCCAAAAGGAAACAAAAGCTGAAAGGAAGCATAAAAGGGTGGGTTGGCTACTATCATCTCGGCAACATGAAACGTTTCTTTCTTGAGGCCGACGAGTGGCTAAAGTGCCGTATCCGTATGTGTATTTGGAAATCTTGGAAGAAAGTTAAGACGAGAGTGGAAAACCTCATCAACTGCGGTATCAAAAGTATAAGGCATGCGAATGGGGCAATACCCGTAAGGTTTATTGGGGCGCATACCCAACGGCCCAATACTGCATCGGGCAATCTCCAATGGGAAACTATGCCAAGCAGGTTATGTCACTTTAATGGTAGCGTACCTCGAATGGCATCCAAAATAGGAACTGCCGTGTGCGGAACTGCACGAACGGTGGAGTGGAAGGTCGGTAAATGTAAAAGTAAGAGGTAAATGCCTTTTATGATTAGCATTTACCTCCTATCCGATTTTATCCCGCAATAAAGAAAATTACCGAGTTACATGCTGGTAGATTCCATTCCAGCGGTCACCATAACCTGTATGCACTTCGTACCTTGATATATAAAAGTTGTAGCCTTGCGCCACTTTAGACGAGCTCTGTGCGCGTGGCGTTGACGACCAAATATAGCCTCGCGAGCTGATATGATAGAGTCTGCCATTGTTATAGAAACCAGTGGTAGGCAAGAAGAAATAGCCGTTTGTGGGCCTAGGTCTGTGAGGGATAATGTTGTTGTTGGTGTAAACGAAGGCACCAAAGTTGTCGTACTGTGCGTATGCAGTGAAGTCGATACCCTTTGGCGAAACGGCCTTCATTCTCTCTCTCGTAGTCTTTTGGGTCGTGGCAATAACGTCAAGGTTTCTAAGCCACATACCACCTGCATATAGATGCCCCATGATAGTCCACATGGAAGAATCCCAATGTGGAACTCCATAGTAGGCCAGCCACATCAGCTCGTTGGCATTGAGGTTGTTTGTTGCCAAACGCGAGGCCTTACCTGGGTGGGCAACGGTGTTGTACCATCTTGAGTCGGCTCCTACTTTTGCATAGCTGTCACCGTACTTGCCATTTAGATAAGGTTGTTTGGATGCACCTTTCCAATAATGCTCGCCTGGCTGGGCATCCCACATGTAATATTGGTCGCTGGCATAGTAGCGCACGTCAAGGTCGGGCGACAAACGTTTGTTTCTTCCTGCTTTTAAGATAACGTGGCCCAGTTTCGTAATCACCGTCCCGCGAACTTTCGTCTCTTGGTCGTACAATGTATACTCAATGGTGAAGTTGGTGTACTCGCCAGGAGCGACAACCATGATGCCCGCATTGGTTTCTGGGGTTGACGCCGCGGGTATGGTGAACCCGTCGTTGCCTCCGCCATTCAACGTTAACGTGATGTTTCGGTTGCTTGGTTCGGCTAGTGGGCGCGAGTCAAGTTCTAAACCGCTGTCCTCAATGTCGTATGTGCCCGCGATGGCCTGGTCGGCCGACACCTTTATCTGGGTTAACCGCACTGACGGCGCAAAACCCTTGCTGAAAAATGGTGTGAAAGTGAGGTACGATGCACAGTGCTTGAGGTAGAAGTTGTAATTGCCATCAGCACCCCTAGTGAAAGAACCCACCCCGCAGTCGCCATCGGTTTTGATGTGTTCGCCCTTGTTTGGCTTGGCTTGGTTTTGGGCAGCTTTAATGGTAACCTTATCTACAGCGGGTGTGGGATAGCCTGTGTATCTTACAGGATACGAGGCTTTGTTGAGTGGGGTTGGGAAGTAGAAACCGGCATTGCGTACCTTGTCCTTGCCGGAAGCGTTCAGCTGATTGTCAATGTTATCCCCTGAGTTCTGTACAAATTCGGGTGTTTCGCCTATGTCGTGTAGCCAAACTTTGTCGCCCCTTGTCCAATAGAATGCAAGTTTTGTTGTTTCGTATTCGGCTGTGGTGCGTGTCGATGTCGATTCCATGTAGGTTGCGACGGTAACCCCTCTTAAATCGTTCGATTTGTTTTCTTGTGTGTATAGGGCTGGATTTTCGTTGTTGCAGCCAACCAATGAAACAGCCGCAACAGCAGACAGCGCAATGATATGTATGTATTTCATTCCTATCTCTTAAATCTTGTTTTTGTTTTTTACTTTCTTGTTTGTGGCGTTTTTTGTAGCTTTACCTGAAAGACTTGTGCTAAGTAACAAAGTCTTTACTTTGAGCTCACGGGCATCTTAGGTAAGGGGCTGGCCATCGTCTAGGGCAGGCAAGTGCCCGCCTGTGCCAGATGTGCCTTGTCCTTCGTCATTGTCATCCTCAGCATCTTCATGTCCGCCAGTACCTCCGTGTTTGCCAGATCCTGCTAAAAGAGATTCTGCTTCAACTTTTACGACATAACTCTCAGGCTTACTATAAGCCAAATTACTAACTCTGATTTTTTTCATTTTTACCAATTAAAATTTATAATACCTAACTGAAAATTTAACCAAATCAACATAACAAGTATCGGCCTATGATCCGTGGATATTGGCCTGTAGTACATTTAATAGTTCCTGGACACATCTATATACGCGCTTGATGCGGTAACATCGTTAAAGAATGATTGTATTTTCGGCAACGAAGTTGTTGTTGTTGTCTGCGCGGAATTCTATTAGGAAACCCTCTATTCGTTGTTGTACGGCGCATCTGCGAACGATTGCGTCAATTTTATCCTAAATATTTTTGTGCAAATTTACATTGTTTCTTGCAATTTGGCAAGTGTTTCTTTTTGTAAAGCTTATTGTATCCCTTTGTAATTCGTTGGTTTGTAGCAGATTGTACTTTGTTTAATGGTCTTTATTGGTACGTCAATTAAGAATATATAACATTTATTCTCTAATACAAGAGCGTCGTTAACATTTTGCTGTATAATAAATTACAATTTTATGAAGACTTAAACGCAAATCGGTTCATTGAACCGTTTATCAGCCGTTTTAAGTTGTTTTTCATTACGAATTTTCAAAAGCAAAGTGTTAGGGTAATCTTCCTCTGATATTTGAAATGCGACCAGCGAGTTAACTATTTGCGCGTGTTCAGTGTTTCTTTTGGCAAAATGAAAGCATTTTTTTTCAACGGCCGATTGGGGTTAATTCTATTTTGCCCAAGCTGTAACTTAGTTTTAGCATCAGCTGGGGCGTGTTGTGGCTAGTATGCCTGGTTGTCTTCAAGTTGTTATATTCCATTGACTAGTTGTTGTCGTTGGCCGTATGGAAGATGCAGTTGAAAGCAACAATCAAAGTAAGTTAGTCTTTGAGCAAACAGTGCATGATGTAAGGGTATCTCATAAAGATGTATTTATGTGGTAAGCCTTACATCCTACTTCTTTGTGATTGTCCAGCACTTGTTCCTTTGTATTTACTGTTCGTTACGTTAAATTGATAGCGTATGGTGAGGCTTAACGAGCTTGAAGAGTAACTTTTATAATATGTAGAGCGTCTTGGCCCAGAGTAGAATATGCAGCGTGCGTCTGCTGTCCCAAACAAGTCGCTTGCATATAGTTGTAGCGTGAGCCGATTGTTCATTAAGGATTTGTAGACAGACAGGTCGGTGTTGAAGGAACCTCTACGCACAAACTTATTGCCCATGTTTCCTTCCGTTTGTGCAGACAACAACACTGAGGCCGTAATCCACTTTGTATCGAATGTGTTGTTTAGTCGGAAAAAGGCAACGAGGTGGTTAAGATACGCTTGTTTGTAAGTGTCCATGTGGAACCATTGTTTGAAGACCGTCACTTCGAGCATTGGTTTCCAAAAACCAAACTTCGGGTTTACGGTTACAGATGCTTGCATGGTGTTGTAAGATGGCATGTTCTCTGGTCTGGCCAACGTGGTTTGCGGCTCGTTTTTGTATGTCTGAACCAAGGTGCATATTTCATCCGACAGATGAGTGTACGTGGCAGAGAGCTGCATCCACTGCCAAGAGAAGGCATAACCGATGTTCCTACTGATGGATGGAACGAGGAACGGGTTGCCAGAATCGTAAGTGTAACGGTTGTTGTATTGCACCCCATCGCGGAGTTCATAGTACGAAGGGCGATAAATGTCGGTGGCAAACGTCAGTTGCATTTGTGTGTTCCCAATAGGCATCGACAGTGCCAATGAGGGAAAGAAATTGCCGTACGACTTGCTTTGCTTTGCTATAAGCCTTTCTTGGTAATAATAGTTAAAGCGGATGTGCTCGTATCGCATCCCCGCTTGTACATGTAGCTTGCCAAAGGTATTGCTGTATTCCACCAATGCAGACGTCATGTTCTCTTTTATCCGGCTGTCGTCGTCGTTTACCAAAGCTCTTGGCAATAGGCTATAACGACTTTTACGTCTGGATGTAGAAAACTCTCCGCCAAACGAAAGACTGCCAGATGCCAAAGGAACGGATAATACCAACTTCGAGGCAAGTAAACGATTGTATGTTGCACGGTCGGAATGAATGTTTTGGATGGATTCGGGAGAACCCACTTCGGTAAACCTTTCCATGTTGTGCATCTGCTCTTTCTTTCCCGACCAGTAATAGTCTGCATTGAAGTCGACATTTACTTTCCCTATCTTTCCCACATAGTAAACATTAGACAGCACAGCTTTTGAATTGCCAGGGCTTTCGAAAGCAGATAGCGATTGCTCTGTTTGAATATTATTGCGCATGGCCATTCCTACAGCGTTGCCAACAGCCAAGTTCTTTGCATATCGGTCGTAACTTACGCTGGCGCCAATAGAGTTGTCTGCATCAAGCGCGTAACTTGTTGCCAATCGCACATAGGGGTTAACGTTGGTGTATTCTTGAGAAATGACTGTTGTTTGTTCCCAAATGTCGTCTAGATAGGTCATTTGGCGGATTAGCTTGTCGTCTTGCTTGTGTGTATAGGCTCCGTACAGATGCAAGCTTGTGTCCCATTTGCCTTTGCGGTAGTTCAATCGTAAGCTTTCAGTCCAACTCATCCGCTTTTGTTCATTCACCTTTGAATTGGTTTTCGTGTCGATGCTGAATCCTTGGCCGACGGGTTTCTTTGTCGTGATGCGTATCACGCTCTTCACGCTGGCATTATAGCGTACTCCTGGATTGGTAATAACTTCTACATTCTTAATCTCGTCCGGTTTCAGGCGTTCCAATTCCATTCTGTCGCGCATCTTTCTTCCGTTAATGTAAATTTCGGGAGAACCTCTTCCCAACACCACGACACTTCCATCTTTCGCAGATAGGTTTGGAATCAAGTCGAGCAGACTCTCCATAGACAGCGTTTTCTCTAACACGCTGCCTGCAACGGTAGTTATCATTCCCTCGCCCTTGAATACGGTCTTGGGCAGTTTTGATTTTACAACGACTTCACTTAGCAATTGAGCGTCTTCGTTCAATGTTATGGTTATTGGTGATGTCCCATTATAGACTATAAATTGGCTTTGATAACCAACGGATGAAACCCGCAAGATGCACCCTTGATGAATTTCGGCTATTGAGAACACGCCCTCTGCGTTGCTCGTTGTGCCGCCAATCAGTGTAGAGTCGTTGGCGGACAATACGGCAACATTGGCAAAAGGGATAGGGTGTTGCTTTTCGTCTACAAGCTTTCCCGTTACACCTTGTGCCATTGTTTGCAAGGTAACGAGTGCGAGTAGGGTTGTAATTATACTTTTCATGTCAGGCGTTTTTAGAAATGTAGATAACAATTTTCGTATAAACCGTTAGGTTAATTGGCAACTTTATTCATTACCAAGGCTAATGAAACAAGAAACGCGTTATAATCATTCCAAGAGGATTTATTCGTGATGAACATCCGTAGGCTTTGAATGGTAAAATGACCTTTCTCCTTGCATTCTTGGCGTTTAATAGCCTATGGCAAATATAGTAATTCTTTGGATATGTTGGGCTATTGTTTTGGCGTTTTATTACTTTCCGTTATTGTTTTTACACTTTTGGGTAGTGTTTAGGGCGTTATTCCTAAAAAGTAATGCGTGTTTGCCAATAAATAAAACATTACGAATAAACATGTTTAGCCTATGCCAGATATGAAAGACTTCTTTATCTCGTCGAATATGGCGTGCAATGCGCCCGACTACAATCCAGATGTGCTGTCTACATTGACTCGCACTGCGGAGGCTTTTGCCCGCGTTACCTATCAAGGCGTTTACTTGATAGACTATTACAGGCAGGAGTTTCTTTACGTGTCGGACAATCCGTTGTTTCTTTGCGGACACACGGCAGAGGAAGTGAGGGGTTTGGGATATAGGTTTTATCTGAAACATGTGCCAGAGAAAGACCAAAAGATGCTTGTTGAACTAAACCGCAGTAGCTTTAAACTGTTTGATGCTTTTGATGCTGCTGCCAAGTGCCAATGCTATATATCATCACATTTTCATTTGAGTAATGGGGCGAAGCGCAAGCTAATCAACCATCAGCTTACACCCGTGTTGTTGACCGATGAAGGTAAGATATGGATAGGAATGGGCATAGTGTCGCTGTCTTCGCACAGAACGGCGGGCCACGTTGAGTTTCATAGGAGGGGTAGCGGCACGTATTGGACCTATTCGTTCGAGGGACATCAATGGAATGAGTGCAGTGGTGTGTCGCTTAAAGAAGAGGAACTTGAAGTGCTTAGGCTGTCGGCGGCAGGTCTTACCATGGTAGAGATTGCGGGCAGAATGTGTCGTTCGGTGGATACGATAAAGTTTTATAGGCATCATGCCTTTGATAAGTTGGGCGTGGCGAGCATTACAGAGGCTGTTTCGCGCGCTACTTTAAACAAATTGTTCTGAAACATGCCGTCCGCTTGCTGGAAAAGCGAGAGAAGAAAGTACTCCTGAACGATAGTTTGTGTTTTTGCACGTGGCAACGTGGGGTGTGGCCTTGTTGCAATGCGAGATTTCTCACGCGTACACGCGCGTATATATATAAGGTGTTTTGGGGTTATGAATTCGTGGCAGGCCCGTTTCTTTGTGCAAAGTCGTCTTGACATTTAATGTTTCTTTAAGTTGAGGGGGTAAAGTACAAGTCAACGCATTGGCTTTTAAACTCACGAAAAGCCAACAACTCTCGAAGACATCAATCCCCAAACTCACAAACTCAAGAACTCACAAACTCGAAAGTTTATCAACTCCTCAACTCAAAAACACACAAACTCATCAGCTCAAAAACTTAAATCGTTATCTTTTATTTTACAATGTCGCTCTAATTTTCGCGCTGTTCTAGCGAAAATATAGGTCATAATGTAGGTAAACCGCCCCTATCTTTGGCCTTTCACTCCTTACAATATGTTCGATTTTAAGAAAACTACCTGCATTTTGCACCATTTTGCCTTTCTAGATTGGTTGCCGACCCATGATTTTTGCAGCCCAAAAACCTTCTTTTAGACCCCAAACCCCCACTTTTTAACGACCATTTTGCCCTTTTTGGCCCAGTATTTCATGGTTCTTAAAGGTTTTGTTTATGCAATTGCTGCGTATTTTTATGCTTTTCGACTTGCGTTTAGCACCATTTTGCACTGCATTTTGCACCATTTTGCCTTGCGTTTTGCACCAAAACGCACTGCATTTAGCACCAAAACGCACGCTGTTTTGCACCAAAATGCACTGCGTTTTGCACCATATTGCACTATATTTTGCTATAAACAGCCCAAAAGTTGGTGCAAATGGCGACTTCTTTAAATAAATATTCATTTCTCTGCATTCACATGTTAACCCCGTTTTGCATCAAAACAAACCCTCGCGAGAATCGATTTTTTGCGGCCAAGTGAACGATTGGTGAGAAAAAAGGCGCCCATAATGTTAAATTTTCCACTGAAAACATGACAAAAATGATTATGCTGCATGCACGCGCAAGTGCGCAACGACACCGAAAGGACGTACGTTTACAACAGCCAGCGCGAGCGGTTGCAGGGCATGCTGCTCACATACAACGGCAACAGCATCGTGGAAACGCAGAAGTAATAGGCCATCAACAAGCGGTTTTCTGCTTGTGGAGACTGCATTGAATAGCTTCCGCCCATTCACTTTTTGAGGCATAGCCATGTTTTACCACAGACGAATGGGGCATAATTTCTGATTTCATCATATCCTTGTTCGGCACTTCGTACATGAGCGGGGCGTTTGTCTTGGTTTTACGGCACAAAGACATAAACGCCTCTCAGGTTGAGAAAGATTAAAAGTAAAGCTTACTTCTGCTTTGTGTTTCTTGCCCTATCGTGGCTTAAAAGGCTTTAAAATAGGGGGCATTAACGAGGAGGAGGGGGTAAAGTGTGGCGTTCATAAAGTGAGATGGTTAACCTATGCGATGGGGGAGAGGGGGGCATGTTGCGCAGATTGGTCGGTTGGTAGAGCCGACAGCGTTTTATTGGCTTTCTGTTTATGGCGTATATGTAGCTTGATGTAGGTCGCCGTTAACATCTAGAAGTACTAAAAGGCACAGAATTGCCACATTTTTATTAAACAATGCAAAAATATATGGCGTATTACGAAAAAACGTTGTACCTTTAACCCTGTATTTTCCTAAACTTCTTATTAATGCGATGAGAATAAACAAATTTACCGCCTTAGCCGTGGTTCTGGCGATGACCGTGGGAGCTAACGCACAACGCAAGGTAACTGCGCCCGCTCCGTGTGGTCCACTGCCTAACGCCAACCAGCTGCGTTGGCATCAATTAGAGACTTATGCTTTCTTGCACTATTCGCTCAATACCTACACCGATCAAGAGTGGGGCTTTGGCGATGAGGACCCTATGTTGTTCAATCCCACCAACCTAGATGCACGTCAATGGGCGCGAACATGCAAAGAGGCAGGCATGAAAGGCATCATACTTACGGCCAAACACCATTGCGGCTTTTGCCTATGGCCATCGAAATACACCGAGTTCTCGGTGAAAAACGCGCCGTGGAAAAACGGAAAGGGCGACGTGGTGCGCGAACTGGCCGACGCTTGTAAGGAGTATGGGCTGAAGTTTGCCGTATATCTGTCGCCTTGGGACCGTAACCACGCCGAGTATGCACGCCCCGAGTACGTTACTTATTTCCGCAATCAGCTTGAAGAACTACTCACCCAGTATGGCGAAATGTTCGAAGTGTGGTTCGACGGAGCAAATGGCGGCACGGGATATTACGGCGGAGCAAACGAGGAACGCAAGATAGACGGCGCCACATATTATGATTGGCCCAAAACGTTTGAGATGATACACAAGTGGCAACCCAAACTGGCCATCTGGGGCGACCGTGCCGAACTGCGATGGATTGGTACGGAGAAGGGTTACGCCGGATTGACAAACTGGTGTACGATAGACTATGCGTTTAATATGCCGCAAGACACTTTGATGCACGGACAGGAGAATGGTAAGCACTGGTCGCCAGGCGAGTGCGACACGTCTATACGTCCAGGGTGGTTTTATCATGAGAATGAAGACACGAAGGTAAAGAGCCTTCGCAAGTTGGTAGACACCTATTACGAGTCGGTTGGCCGTAATGCCTCGCTGTTGCTGAACTTCCCCATCACACGCGAAGGGCGCATCCATCCCATCGATTCGGCTCATGCCGTGGCTATGGCGCGCGTTATCAAGGCCGAATTGGCCAACAACGTGGCGCACCAAGCCAGCGTAACGGCATCGCAAGTGCGCGGAGGCAGTGCTAAATATGCCGCACAAAAGGCCATCGACGCCAGCACCGAAACCTATTGGGCCACCAACGATGGCGTTACACGAGCATCGTTAACGCTTAGCTTTAAACGCCCAACCAACATCAATCGCTTTATGGCGCAAGAGTATATCGCACTGGGGCAGCGCGTGAAGCGTTTCTCGCTCGAAGCGTTGGTGAACGGCAAATGGGTGCAACTGCGCGACGAACGCGCTCCCGAAGGCACAACGGGCCTAACCACCATTGGCTATAAGCGCATTGTTTGTTTCCCCACGGTGAAGGCAACGCGCTTGCGTTTCACCATCAATAGCGCAAAGGCTTGTCCGCTGATAAGCAACATTGGCGTGTATTGTGCACCCGCATTGCCCGAAGATGCCGTGCAATTGCCTGCCGCGGTGCTTGCAAAGGCTAACGAAAAGCAGGAAGAACCCGAACGCCTCCTTATTTCTGTGGGCTATGATAACCCGCGAGAGCTGCTCATTGACGTGCAAGAAAAGCGCGTATGCCATAGTCTTACCTATGTTCCAAGGCAGGATACGAAAGACGGATTGGTGCTTAACTATGAGATATATGCATCGGACGACCTCGTAACATGGAAACGTTGGCTGGGCGGAGAGTTCTCGAACATCGAGAATAACCCCGTACCCCAGACCGTGAAGTTGCCTGCAATACCCACACGTTACCTTAAACTGGTGGCCACAAGGTTGGCACAAGGTGAGAATATGGCAAGGAGAGATTTAATTGTGAGGTAGATATGGCCTAAACAACAACCACTAATCGGCCTCACCCCCAACCCCTCTCCAAGGGGAGAGGGGCGTAATATGCAATGCTGCAACAAGGCAAACAAAGGCAACAACGAATGTCTTGACAATGCAAATAAAGGCAATAGCCAAGGTTTCAACAAGGCAATTAAAGCAACAACCAATGCCTCAATAAAGCAAATAAAGGTAACAGCTCAATCCAATAAGGCATACCACTCCCCTCTCCCCTTGGAGAGGGGTTGGGGGTGAGGCCAGTTGTGGGTTGGTGTTGTGCCCAGTTTAGGGCAATGGAGTGAGGCTCCTTAATTAAATAAGAACATGCAACAAACAAATTCAAAACCAAACGCTACAAGAACAAACCCCATCGCATGGGTGCCTTCCGTCTACTTCGCCATGGGACTTCCCTTCGTGGTTCTCAACATGGTGGCGGTGTTAATGTTCAAAGGTTTGGGCGTGAGCGACAGCACAATAACCTTTTGGACCTCGCTCATCATGCTGCCGTGGACCTTCAAATTCTTGTGGAGTCCGTTCTTGGAGCTTTATCGCACCAAGAAATTCTTCGTCGTAACCACCCAGTTGGTTACGGGTGCGGGCTTTGCCCTCGTGGGGTTGGCACTACAATTGCCCCACTATTTCACCGTGTGTATCGCCTTGATGGCCGTCATCGCGTTTAGCGGAGCCACTCACGACATCGCAACGGACGGTGTTTACATGGCCGAATTGAGTAAGGAAGACCAAGCCCGCTTTATCGGTTGGCAAGGTGCTTTCTACAATATAGCCAAGATTGTGGCCTCGGGCGGACTGGTTTGGCTGGCCGGTTGGCTGCTGAAACACTATGGCGGCGTTAAAGGCGCACCAGAGGCCGTGATGCATTCGGCTGCCGTACAGGCATGGATGGTGGTGATGGTTGCTTTGGGCGTGCTGATGTTTCTGTTGGGATTGTACCATACGCGCATGCTGCCCCAAGGCGGAACACGCACGGAGAAACGGATGACGGCGACCGAAACCTTTGAAGAACTGGTGCGCGTGCTGAGCAACTTCTTCACCAAACGCCACATCGTGTACTACATCTTTTTCATTATTCTCTATCGTTTTGCCGAGGGATTTGTGATGAAGGTGGTGCCGCTCTTCCTCAAAGCAGGGCGCGAAGTGGGCGGGTTAGGACTTAGCGAAGAAGAAATAGGACTGTATTACGGCACGTTTGGCGCGGCCGCCTTCGTGCTAGGCTCGATATTGGCAGGCTATTACATCTCGCACTTCGGACTTAAACGCACGTTGTTCTCACTGTGTTGCGTGTTCAACTTACCCTTCGTGGCCTACACGTTGCTATCGTGGTATCAACCCGAAAACGGCTTACTCATTGGTGGAGCGATAACGCTTGAATACTTCGGCTATGGCTTTGGGTTCGTGGGACTAACCCTTTTCATGATGCAACAGATAGCACCCGGCAAACACCAAATGGCACATTACGCCTTTGCATCGGGCATTATGAACCTCGGTGTGATGTTGCCTGGCATGGCTAGTGGGTTCTTCAGCGATTGGTTGGGCTACAAACATTTCTTCATTTTCACCCTCGTGGCCACCATTCCTGCATTCCTCATTACCTATTTCGTGCCGTTTACGTACGAGGATAAGAAATAAAAAAGCCTCACCCCCAGCCCCTCTCCAAGGGGAGAGGGGAGTAATATGCAGGGTTACAACAAAACAATATAATAACATTTGCAAAGCCAAACAGCAACCATAAACAAAGCAACAACAAGGCATACCACTCCCCTCTCCTCTTGGAGAGGGGCTGGGGGTGAGGCCGTAAAATAAATTACCCATAATTCCCAAGTCCTCTTGCCGCGCCACAGCCGCAAGCCAAGGCGCGAAGAGAGGCATCATAAAGATATGAAAGAACTAAAAGACATCATGCCCTGGGAGGAACGTCCCGCCGGTTGCGCCGATGTAATGTGGCGTTATTCAAAGAATCCCGTTATCGGACGTTACCACATCCCCACATCAAACAGCATTTTCAACAGTGCCGTAGTACCCTTTGAAGATGGTTTCGCTGGCGTTTTCCGTTGCGACAACAAGGCCGTGCAGATGAATATCTTTGCCGGATTCAGTAAGGATGGCATCAACTGGGACATCAATCACGAGCCAATCGTGTTCGAGGCTGGCAATACCCAGATGATAGAATCGGAGTATAAGTACGACCCGCGCGTAACTTGGATAGACGACCGCTATTGGATTACATGGTGCAATGGCTATCATGGTCCCACTATCGGCATCGCATACACCTTCGACTTCAAGCGTTTCTACCAATGCGAAAACGCTTTCTTGCCCTTCAACCGCAACGGTGTGCTCTTCCCACAGAAGATAAACGGCAAGTTCGCCATGCTTTCGCGCCCCAGCGATAACGGTCATACGCCCTTTGGTGACATATATCTAAGCTATAGCCCCGATATGAAATACTGGGGCGAACATCGCTGCGTGATGAAGGTAACGCCTTTCCCCGAGAGCGCATGGCAGTGCACAAAGATTGGCGCAGGCTCTGTTCCGTTCCTTACTGATGAGGGTTGGCTGATGTTCTACCACGGCGTTATCACCACATGCAACGGTTTCCGTTACTCGATGGGCGCAGTATTACTCGATAAAGACAATCCCGAACGTGTGCTTTATCGCACTCGTCCTTATCTGCTTGCGCCTGCCGCACCCTACGAACTGCAAGGCGATGTGCCCAACGTTGTGTTCCCCTGTGCTGCACTTAGCGACGGCGAACGCGTAGCCGTGTACTACGGAGCCGCTGACACCGTGGTGGGAATGGCCTTCGGATATGTAAAAGAGATTGTCGACTTTGTGAAGAATAACTCAATAGTGTAAGGAGTAAAGGAGTAAGTAGTAAAGTAGTAAGGAGTTGTTTTTGAGGAGTTAAGGAGTTAAGGAGTTATGGAGTTAAGCCGTATGCCTTGTTGCAGAGTGGCGAACTTTCTCGTTAACTCATCAAAGTTTCAACTCACTAACTCATTAACTCTTCAACTTATAAACTCATCAACTCATCAGCTCATCAACTGAGAAACCCATCAACTCAATAACTAAGAAACTCATAAACTAAAATAGAAATGAAACATCTTCTATTAGCCGCAGCATTAAGCTTTTCTATGCTAAGTGCCCATGCAGCCGACGCCAACTACAATGTTGTGCCGCTGCCAAAGAGTGTTGTGATGGCCAAAGGCAAGCCCTTTAACCTCACAAGTGCAACAACCATTGTGTACGAAGGTACTAATCCCGATATGAAACGCAACGCGCGGTTCCTCTCCGAGTACATCCAGCAAGTTTCGGGCATACGTACCAGCTTGCTAGACAAGCGCGATAAGAACGCTGCTGCCATCGTTCTAACCATCGATCCCAAGGTAACAGGTGCCGAGGCCTATCGTCTTAGCGTGAACAACAAGCAGGTAACAATCGCCGCAAGCACGCCAGCAGGGGTATTCTATGGCATTCAGACTCTGCGTAAGGCGTTGCCCGTGCAAACCAATGGGGCCGACGTAACCCTGCCTGCCGTGACAGTTGCCGACGAACCACGCTTTGGTTATCGTGGTATGATGCTCGATTGTGCACGCCATTTCTTCCCCCTAAGCTTTGTTAAGAAGTTTATCGACATCTTGGCTTTGCACAACATGAACGTCTTTCACTGGCACCTAACCGAAGACCAAGGCTGGCGTTTGGAGATAAAGAGCCATCCCGAACTCACCGCTAAGTCGTCAATGCGTTCGGGAACGGTTATCGGTCACAACGCAATGGTAGACGATAGCATCCCTCACGGCGGTTTCTACACGCAACAAGAGGCGCGCGAGATAGTGGAATATGCACGCCAACGCCACATCACCGTTATCCCCGAGATAGACATGCCGGGCCACATGTTGGCCGCTTTGGCTGCTTATCCCGAACTGGGATGTTCGGGCGGACCCTACGAAGTGGGGCATCGCTGGGGCGTATATAAAGATGTGTTGTGCCTTGGAAAGGAAAGTACGTACAAGTTTGTGCAAGATGTTATCGACGAAGTGGTGGACATCTTCCCTGCAAAATACTTCCATATCGGTGGCGACGAAACGCCAACCATCATGTGGGAGAAGTGTCCCAGGTGCATACAAAAGGCAAAAGAAGAGAACACCGACATCAAACACCTGCAACAGTACTTCACCAATAGGGTTGAAAAGTACCTTAACAGCAAGGGAAAGAGCATCATCGGATGGGACGAAATCCTAGAAGGCAAAATCAACCAAAGCGCCACCATCATGGCTTGGCGCGGCGAAAAGAACGGGTTTGATGGTGCCATAAAGGGTCACGACGTTGTGATGACACCCAGCTCGCACGTTTATTTCGACCATTATCAGGCCAAGGAAACCAAGCACGAGCCTGATGCCATCGGCGGTTTCTCGCCTGTTGAGAAGGTTTATTCTTACGAACCAATACCCGAAAGCCTTCCTGCCGATGCCAAAAAGCGTATCTTTGGTGTGCAGGCTAACCTCTGGACCGAGTACATTCCTTACACCACACAGGCCGAATACATGATTATGCCGCGTATGGCAGCCTTGGCCGAGGTGCAATGGACGCCCGCTGCGAAGAAGAATTTCGATGATTTCAGCAAGCGCGCACACCGTCTTAGCGACCTTTACGACCGCTATGGCTATCAGTATGCACGCCATTTGTGGAAAGACAAGGCCATACCCACCTCTGCTGTGTGGTAAATAACATACCGCTGGCAGCCGTTTCGCCGTAAGCCCTAACTTGTGGGTTGTGGCGAGATGGCTGCCGCTTTTCGTTATTGCTAACACGGCGTTTTGTATATAAAGGCATATCACACACTCGCTTAATAACATCCAACACATGCACAGAACATTCCTCGTCTTACTGCTTTTTGTGGTTTCGCTCTGTCCCAAACGGGTTCAGGCTCAATCCGTTATCCCACAACCCAAGGAGATAACCATGGGCAAAGGGTTCTTTACCATCAAGCCCAACACACCCGTTGAGCTGGATTTCGAGGGCGAAGAGGCACGCCAGTTTAAGGCCTACATACGCCAAACTTTGGGCTTGAAGGTGTTTAAAGGAAAGGTAATCAGTAAAGTTCCGGCCATAAGACTTAACTTGTTGCGGATAAAAGAGCCGTCTTGCTACGGGAGAACGTTCCCCGAATATTATACCCTAGACGTAACGCCCAAGCGAATAACCATCATATCGCATACCACAACAGGTCTGTTTTATGCCTTGCAAACCCTTCGGCAGCTGATGGTAGACGGCAACAAGGTGGCTTGTGCCAAGGTGAATGACCAGCCACGCTTTCCTTATCGCGGTATGATGCTCGACTGTTCGCGCCATTTCTTCACGCCCCAGTTCATCAAAAAGCAGCTCGATGCCATGGCTTACTTTAAGCTTAACCGCTTTCATTGGCACCTAACCGATGGCGGAGGATGGCGTTTGGAGGTGAAGAAATACCCCAAACTGATTGAGGAAACGGCCTACCGAACCCAAAACGACTGGACTAAATGGTGGCGCGAACACGACCGGCGCTACTGCCACGCCAACGATTCGGGGGCTTATGGCGGATATTATACGCAAGACGAAGTGCGCGACCTCGTGGCATACGCGGCCAAAAGGCACATCACCGTGATACCCGAGATAGAGATGCCAGGCCATAGCAACGAGGTGTTTGCCGCCTATCCAAACCTCACTTGCGAGGGTAAGGCCTATACCAGCCCCGACTTCTGCCCCGGAAACGATAGCGTGTTTACCTTTCTCGAAGGTGTTCTCACCGAGGTAATGCAGCTTTTCCCCTCCGAATATATCCACATCGGGGGCGACGAGGCTTGGCAAGAGAAGTGGAAAACCTGCCCCAAGTGCCAGCAGCGAATGAAAGACGAGGGGCTGAAAGATACCCACGAGCTGCAAGCCTACTTCATCATGCGCATCGAAAAATTCCTTAATGCCCACGGCCGAAAGCTGTTGGGATGGGACGAAATCATGCAAGGTCGCTTGGCACCGAATGCCGCGGTGATGTCGTGGACGGGCGAAGAGGCTGGCTTGAAGGCTGCAAAGGCCGGTCATCATGTGGTGATGACACCTGGCGCATATTGCTATCTCGACATGTATCAAGACGTTCCGTTCACCCAACCCAAGGCTATGGGCGGCTATGTTCCGCTTGAAAAGGCTTATTCTTACGAGCCAATAGCCCACAAAGAGTCGGCCGACACGCTGGAAAAATTCATCGATGGCGTGCAAGGAAACCTTTGGACCGAGGAAGTGCCTACGCCCGAACATGCCGAGTATATGCTTTATCCGCGAATGTTGGCCATTGCCGAAGTGGGATGGACGCGCAACCGTCCGCCTTACGACAACTTCCGCCACCGCACCATACAGGCACTCGACCGCATGAAGGCTATGGGCTACAACTTCTTCGACTTGCGAAACGAACGCGGACGCCGCGAAGAATCGCTAACGCCCGTAACGCATTTGGCTGTTGGAAAACCTGTAACTTATCTTTCGCGTTACACGGAGAAGTATCGCGGAACGGGCGATGGCACACTTACCGACGGACGTCGGGGCGACTGGGTGTTTAAGGGCGACCGCTGGCAAGGCTTTATTGGCGGCGAATGTATGGATGCCGTGATAGACCTTGGGGCGGAAACAGAACTGCACGAGGTGTCTGCCGACTTCCTACAATCGATGGGTGTAGACATCGCTTTCCCCGACAGCGTAGAGCTGCTGGTGTCTGTTGATGGGCAGAACTACACCTCGTTGCAACGCCGCGACGTGGAACGACACGACAAACGCGAGTATTTCATCGAACCCTTTACGTGGAAAGGCACGGCCAAAGCGCGCTACGTGCGCCTGCGGGCTAAGCAAGGTGCCGAAGGCGGATGGGTGTTTTGCGATGAGATAAAGGTGTGGTAGAGGACGTTTTTAAGGGTGAAAAGGCTTTTAAAGGTGAAAAGGTGAAAAGGTGAAAAAATGGCTGACGCCCTTAAAGCTGTCTATCGGTTCCTAGATTTCTAGTTCAGTCTAGCCTTCGGACAAGTCGGACAAGTCAGACAAGTCAGACAAGTCAGACAAGTCGGACAAGTCGGACAAGTCAGACCTGTCCAATTAGCCTAACGCCACCTCTGCATTTGGCTTAACTCCTTAACTCCCTAACTCCTTAACTCCCTAACTCCTTAACTCCTTAAATATCTCCATATAATAAACTCAAATAACAAATTATGCGACTATTTCTCATTGCCGTTTTATCGGCCATTACTATTGCCGCGAAAGCTAGCGATACGCTTTTTGTGCAGCAGCCGCAATACCCCATACTTATCGAACGCCACGACAACATCCTGATGTTGATGCGTATCGATGCCAAAGAAACGGGCACGCTGAACGCCCTAACATTAGACTTGGGTAACGCACCGCGCGAGCAGATAAAAGCTTTAAAGTTATATTATGGCGGCACCGATGCTCGGCAAGAATATGGCAAACGCCGTATGAAACCTGTGGAGTACATCACCAACTTCACCCCAGGACGAACAATGGAGGCCATTCCTTCGTACTCGGTGAAACAAGACGAGGTGCAACCCACGCAATCCACTGTTACCCTTCGTAGCAAGCAAAAGCTTTTCCCTGGCTACAACTTCTTTTGGGTGAGCATCGAAATGCAACCCACAGCTGCCTTGCACACCACTTTCAACATCGCTTTGCGCGAGGCTCTGGGCGACAACAGCCCGCTGACGGTTGAAAACGTGGGCCAACCTGCACCACTTCGCCGTATGGGCATCGGCGTTAGACATGCTGGCGACGATGGCGTGGCCGCCTATCGCATACCCGGACTGGTTACAACCAATCGCGGAACATTGCTCGGCGTGTACGATGTGCGCCATAACAACAGCGTAGACTTGCAAGAATACGTCGACGTTGGGCTTAGCCGCAGCACAGATGGCGGTCGTTCGTGGGAGCCAATGCGCCTTCCCATGTCCTTTGGCGAGACTGGCGGACTGCCCAAAGCACAAAACGGCGTGGGCGACCCCAGTATTCTGGTAGACACAAAGACCAATACCGTGTGGGTTGTTGCGGCATGGACGCACGGCATGGGCAACGAACGTGCATGGTGGAGTTCGCAACCGGGCATGGATTACAACCACACTGCGCAATTGGTTCTGGTGCGAAGCGACGACGATGGCCAAACATGGTCGGAACCGATAAACATCACTTCGCAGGTGAAACAGCCCGAATGGTATTTCCTTTTGCAAGGACCAGGCCGCGGCATCACCATGACTGATGGCACTCTGGTGTTCCCCATACAGTTTATTAAGGCCAATCGCGAGCCGTCGGCAGGTATCATGTACAGTAAAGACCGTGGTAAGACATGGCACATCAACAAGCCTGCACGCGACAACACCACCGAGGCGCAAGTGGCCGAAGTGGAGAAAGGTGTGCTGATGCTGAACATGCGCGACAACCGCGGAGGAAGTCGTGCTGTGTGTACAACGCGCGACCTAGGCACCACTTGGACCGAGCATCCCTCTTCGCGTAGTGCCCTTATCGAGCCCGTTTGCATGGGTAGTCTTATCAGTGTTAAGGCTAAGGACAATGCTTTGAAACGCGACATCTTGCTTTTCTCCAATCCCAACTCTACCAAGCACCGCAACAACATCACCATTAAGATGAGTCTTGATGGCGGAAAAACATGGTTACCCGAACATCAGGTGTTGCTCGACGAGGGTTTTGGTTGGGGCTATTCGTGCCTAACGATGATAGATAAGGAAACCATTGGCATTCTCTACGAGAGTAGCGTTGCGCAGATGACCTTCCAACGCATTCCGTTGAAAGATTTGATGAAGTAACACGGGTGTGCTTTAACATGGTTAAAAGTTTCGGTCGAGAACTGCGAATGTGGTTCTCGGCCGTATTTTTGTGCTGTATGTGTGCTGGTATGTTATTCCTTAGCGGGCAATATTCGCTTATACATTCCCATGATGTCGTCTTGGTTGGTCGTGAGCAACATGCCCCACAGCCGCTCGTGTTGGCTGTTGTAAACGTACGTCCTTTCGGTGTCGTTGCCCACTCGCGCGTGCATGCAGCATAATTCGTTTTGTACAGTTTTTAGTAATAAATTTAACATTAAGAGTGCCCTTTTTATCCACCAATCGCTCACTTGGCCGCAAAAAATCGATTCTCGCGAAGGTTTGTTTTGATGCAAAAAGGGGTTAGCATGTGAATGCAGTGAAATGAATATTTATTTAAAGAAGTCGCCATTTGCACCAACTTTCGGGCTATTTACAGCACCATATAGTGCGTTTTGGTGCTAAATAGCGTGTGTTTTGGTGCTAAATACACTGCGTTTTGGTGCTAAATGCAGTGCGTTTTGGTGCAAAACGCAAGGTGAAATGGTGCAAAATGCAGTGCAAAATACAGCTAAACACAAGGTAAAAAGCATAAACATCCACTGCAAATGTATAAACAAAACCTTTAAGAACCATGAAAAACTGGGCCAAAAAGGGCGAAATGGTCGTTAAAAAGTGGGGTTTTGGGGTCTAAATGTGGGTTTTTGGGCTGCAAAAATCATGGGTTGACAACCAATCTAGAAAGGCAAAATGGTGCAAAATGCAGGTGGTTTTCTTAAAATTGAACATATTGTAAAGCGTGAAAGGCCAGAAATAGGGGCGATTTACCTACATTATGGCCTATATTTTCGCTAGAACGGAGCGAAAATTAAAATGGTGTTGTAAAATAAAAAGTAATGATTTAAGATTTGAGTTGATGAGCTTGTGGGTTTTCCTGTTTGTAAGTTGATGTGTTCGGGATTTGTTGGTCTTTCCTGGGTTTATAAGCCGCGGTGGTTTGATTTCTCCTGCACTTCGTGTATGAGAAGGGTGTTTATCTTGTGTTGGCATCACAGAGAGAACAAACGTCTCTTAATGTATAGAAACATTAAAAGTCAAGACGACTTCAGTGTTGAACCATGAAACGTACCGTACAAAGCCACTTGTACGGTGACTACAAACGAGTTGTAGTTACGCTACATGTTGTCGGTAGTGTCAATACGGCTTGTTTGTAGTCACACTACAAAAGGTTTGTTGTGCAGCGATGTCATAAAAAGTGGGTGGTGAGAATGGGGAAATGCGTTGCGAAGAGCTTGCAGACGTGGAACAAAGACCTTGCAAATGCCCCTTTACGCCTAGCTGTTCTTCTTATAACTCCAAACTGCCCATACGCTCATGATGGTGGCCATTGCGGCGAGGATGACGAGTTGGGTTGTTAGTCCGCTTAGTGCCGTACCGCGAATAAACACCGAACGGGCGACGTCGATATAGTGGCGCACTGGCACAATCCATGTAAGCGTTTGTGCCCAGTTGGGCATGCTGCGCACAGGCGTGAACAAACCACTGAGCAACATCATACAAGTCATGATGAACCACATTACGAGCATGGCTTGCTGCATGGTGTCGCTGTAATTGCTGACGATAAGTCCGATGCTGCTGAATATTACGGCTAACAGCACCACAAAAAGGTAGAGCAAGGCCACGTTTCCCACAGGTGTGATGCCATAGATGGCCCAGGCGAGCAACAAACAAAGGGTATAGATTGCCAAGCCAAAGACCCAATAGGGTATGAGCTTGGCCAAAATAAACTGCGTTTTGCCAACGGGCGTTACGTTTATCTGCTCGATGGTGCCCGCCTCTTTCTCGCCTACGATGTTAAGTGCGGGCAAAAAGCCGCAAACCATAATCATCACCATAGCCATAAGTGCTGGTATCATGTTCACCTTGTAGCTCTCGTGGCGGTTGTATAGGGTGCTTGCGGTTATGGTTTGCTGATGGGGCGAGGGCAGGGGGCGGTTGTTCAGGCCTGTGCTTGTAACGATGTTGGCTAGATATACGCTGCCCAAGCCGCCCTTGGTGCCGTTTGTGGCGTTGGCGGCAACGAACACTTGCGGACTTTTGCCCAGCGTTAGTTCTCGTTCAAAGTGCTGCGGAATAACCATCACCACGTCTGTCTGTCCCCTTTCCACGCTTGCCAAGGCCTCTTTATACGATGAGGCCATGCCGTTGAAGTGGAAATAGGTGGAGTGTTCTACTTTACCGACGAGTTGCCGCGATAGCGTTGAGCGGTCGTTATCTACGATGCTCACCGTTATGTTGCGCACTTCCATCGTGGTAATCCATGGTGCAATGACCATGATAAAGATGGGATAGACCACCACAAGTCGGATAACAAAGGCGTTGCGACGTATCTGTATCCATTCTTTTTGTAGGAGAGATTTGAACATAGTTAAGGAATTAACGGCCTCACCCCCGACCCCTCTCCAAGGGGAGAGGGGAGTGAAATGCCTTGTTGGTGGATTGTATTATTGTATAAGTCGGCCTTGTGCTTGCCCCGCATATTACACTCCTTTCACCTCGCTTTATAAGGAAAGAAGGTGTGTTGGCCTTGAAGTTACCTTGCATATTACTCCCCTCTCCCCTTGGAGAGGGGTCGGGGGTGAGGCTATTCAAGCCTAATATTAAACTTCTTCAATGCTATACCAAGTATCAACGCTGCCATTGCAGCGAGTACCATCAGTTCTTTTATCACCATATCTAGCCCCACGCCCATAATCATTAGTTTGCGAATGGCGGCGATGAACCATCGTGTGGGAATGATACATGTTAGCCATTGCAGTACTTGTGGCATGCTTTCGATGGGATATATCATGCCCGATAGCAGGATGCTGGGCATCAACATCACCATACCCGATATGAGCAGGGCTTGCAATTGGGTGCTGGCCAACACGCTGATGAGCAAACCTATGCACAGGGCCAGGAAGATGTAGAGCAGACAGAGGGCGAAAATGGCGGATAGGTTGCCTGAAAGTGGTACGCCCAAAATGAAATGTGAGATGCCTAAGATGATGCACAAGATGGCAATAGACAACAGAAAATAGGGCACGACCTTAGCTATGAGCATGAGCAAAGGGCGCGCTGGCGAGACGAGAAGCACCTCCATCGTGCCACGTTCTTTTTCGCGAGCGATGCTTACCGAGGTCATCATGGCGCAGATAAGCAAGAGCAACATACCTATGATGCCTGGAACAAAGTTGTAGGCACTTTTCATTTGTGGGTTGTATAGCAGTCGGGTGGTTACGATTGGCGTGCTGTCGATGCTTACTTTGCTCCCTTGTTGCAGGGCTTGGACAATGATTTGCGAGGCGTATGCGGCTTGCAAACTCGACATATTGGGGTCGGTGCCATCGGTAATAAGCTGTATGCGCGCGCCGCCATCGTAACGATGGTCGGCAAAACGTGGCGAAAACACCACGGCGAGGTCGGCTTTCTGGTCGCGAATAAGCTGTTTGGCCTTCTCAACGGTGGGTGCGTTGTAGGTGTGAACGAAGTATTCGGAGGCGTCGAGCCGCTCTACAATCTGCTGCGCGGCATTGTCCCACGGCGTGGTGACAACCACTAGGCGAACGTTTCGCACGTCGGTAGAGATGGCAAAGCCAAAGAGCAACATCATTACTAGCGGCATACCGAAGAGTATGAGCATGGTGCGGCGGTCGCGTAGGATGTGCCGCACCTCCTTGTTGACGAATGAAAAGAAGGTCTTCATCATTCACTCCTTTCTGCATTGCGGGCAAGGAGGGTGAACACCTCGCCCAAATTGTCTTTTGCGTATTGGCATTTCAGCTGTTCGGGCGTGTCTAATGCGCGTATCTTTCCATCCACCATGATAGACAATCGGTCGCAATATTCGGCCTCGTCCATATAGTGTGTGGTTACGAATACGGTGATGCCGCCCTGCGCCGCCTCGTAAATCAGCTCCCAAAACTGGCGTCGGGTGTTGCCGTCTACGCCGCCCGTGGGTTCGTCTAAGAACACAACTTCGGGCCGATGCAGTATGCTTACCGAGAAGGCTAGCTTTTGTTTAAAGCCCAAGGGAAGGGTCTTTACTAGTCGGTTGGCCTCGTTTTGCAACGTCAGTCGGTTGAGCAGCTGTTCGGTTTTGCGTTTGATGTCGGCCGAACTCATGCAGTAGATGCCGCCAAAGAGGCGGATGTTCTCTGTTACGGTGAGGTCTTCGTAGAGCGAAAAGCGCTGACTCATGTAGCCGATGCGCCTTTTGATGGCCTCGTGTTGCGTGCTAACGTCTAGTCCGGCCACGGTAGCCTTGCCGCCCGACGGCTGACTAAGGCCCGAAAGAATGCGCATGGCAGTGGTTTTGCCTGCACCATTGGCACCGAGAAAGCCGAATATTTCGCCCCTGCGAACATCGAACGAAATGTCGTCTACGGCATTAAATGTGCCGAAGGTCTTTACCAAGTGGCTCACGTGGATAATGGTTTCGGCCTGGCTCAGGTTGCGTGTGGCGTTGTCGGTGGTGGGAGTTGGCGTTGACTCGCACACCTTATTAATATATAAGGTGTGTGTGGGTGGCGTGTGGAGAGATTGTGGCAGGGGTGGCGTGGTTATCTCGTCGCATCGTTTTATCTCCTCTTGGTAGGGCGTAGAAACAAGGATGGTGATGCCTTGTTGTTTCAAACGGGCAAGCATGTCCCAAAACTCGGTGCGCGAAACGGGGTCGACACCTGTGGTTGGCTCGTCTAATAGCAGCACGCTGGGTTGGTGAATAAGTGCGCAACTAAGGGCTAACTTCTGTTTCATGCCGCCCGATAGCGCACCTGCGCGCCGCCGTTTAAAGGGTTCTATCTGTCCGTATATGTCCTTCACGTTATGATAACCGGCCTCAATGGTTGTGCCGAAGAGGGTGGCGAAGAAGCGTAGGTTCTCTTCAACGGTAAGATCTTGATACAAACTGAACCGCCCCGGCATGTAGCCCACGCGCTGCCGAATGCGTTTTAGCCCGCTCACCACGTCGAAACCATCTACCGATGCCGTGCCGCTGTCGGGCAAAACCAAGGTGGCAAGGATGCGAAACATCGTGGTCTTGCCTGTTCCGTCGGGGCCGATAAGTCCGTGTAACGACCCTTTGGCCACGCTAAACGAGAAGTCTTTCAGGGCTTGTACCTCGCCGTAGCTTTTGCAGATGTTGTTTACTTCGATGGCGTTCATAACTTCACTTCTCCATACATGCCAATCTTGATGTAGCCATTGTTCTTCACGCTGACCTTTACAGCGTACACTTGATCTGCCCTTTCGTCGTCGGTAAGAATGCTTTTGGGGGTAAATTCGGCCTTTGGCGAAATCCATGTAACAGTACCTTCGTAGGTGTGTCGGGTGTCGTCGCCATAATCGGCGAACACCTTTACGCGCTGTCCCACGCGCACTTTGGCCAGTTGGATTGAAGTGATGTAGGCGCGGAGGGTCATGTTACGGATGTCGGCCACTTTGAAAAGCGGTCGGCCGATGGCTGTAAATTCGCCTTGTTCGGCGTATTTCTCCAATACCGTACCCGTTATTGGCGACTTGATGTGGCACTTTTCCAATTGGTCCATCACCTCGTAGCGTTGAATGTCGGCACCGCTCATCTGGCTGTTAAGGCTACGGGTGCTGTTTTGCAGCAGCGACAGTTGCCCCTGCAATTGTTTTTGCAGCACGGCCACGGCGTTTTCGGCGTCGTCTAGTTGCTTGCTGGTGGCTGCACCTTCTTTCAGCAAGGCTTGTGTGCGACGTTGTTCAACAAGAGCCTTGCTAATTTGTTGTTTGGTGACGGCAATCTGCGCTTGGATGTCGGGACGTTGGTTGGCGAAGGCTTCTCGTGTGGCTCCCACCTGCCTAGCTTTTAATTGTAGCTGCACGGTATCAATGAGTCCCACTTGCTGTCCTGCCGTAAGCGTTGAGCCTTCGCTGATGTCGAAGGCCATCAGTCGCCCTGTTCCTTCGGCCGAAACCGTAACTTCGGTTGCCTCGAAGATGCCCGTGGCATCGTATTCTTTCTCGTTTCCGCCGCAGGCAGCGATTAATAGCGCAAGTGCGGCGATGGTTATTGATGGATGTTTCATGTTAATTGTGTTGTTGAGAGCCCTAATAATCCCCCTAACCGGCCTAACAATCCCCCCAACTGGCCTCACCCCCGACCCCTCTCCAAGGGGAGAGGGGAGTGAAATGCCTTGTTGGGGCATTGCATATTTATAATTTAACTTTGTTGTAGCCTTACATATTACTCCCCTCTCCCCTTGGAGAGGGGCTGGGGGTGAGGCTGTTTCCCCTTACATACTTCAAATTATACATTCCTTGTAGCATCTCCACTTCGTGTGTAGAGCGGTTTATTTTCGCGTTGTTTTCGCGCGTTATCTCTTGCAACAGTCGGTCGGTGTCGATGATGCCGTGCGCCAGTTTGGCCTCGGCAGCTCGCCTAACGCTCTGTCTAAGCGCAACAATTTCGTCGTCGGCAGCCATCGTTTGACGCTTGCTTGCAATGGTTTCTTGCTGTTGCACCGTTTCCAACCGATTGTTGAAGAAGAACAATTCGCGGGCGTTCTCTATCTCGGCCTGTGCCACCGACAAACGTTGCACGTTGTTGCGATGCGTGTAGAGGTTGCCAATGTTCCACGCAAGGCGCACGCCAGCCAAAGCATTGAACGAGGGCGAGCGGCTGTTCATGTCTTTAAACATGTCGAAACCAGGGTTGCCATAGTAGGCTTGGCCGAACACACTCAGCGTGGGGAGCAGCGAAGTGCGCAGTGCACGCTGTTGCGAAGTGATTAAACGCAGGCGTAGGTCTATGGCTTTCAGCTCTGGCCGAACGTCTTCCGCGGTCTGTTCGGTGGCTGCGGGCATCGGTTTTACAATGCTGTCTATGCGCTCAACGTTGCAAAACAAGGCCAACATACGGCAGAGCGCGGCACGTGTGTGTTGCAATTCGTTGGCCATTTGCACGGCCGTAAGGCGTTCGGCTTTCACTTGGTCCATATCGCTTTGCATGGCCACGCCCTGCCTTTGCAGCGCAGCGAGTTTGTCTTCGTTGCTTTGCAGTAGCGTTTGTAGGTCGCGGTTAAGTCGCAAACGCTCGTCAACAAGCAAGATTCCGAAGTAAAGGTCGTTCACCCTTTGGCGCACTTGGTAGAGCGAAACGTCGGTTTGCGCCTCGTCTACCTGCTGTTGTAGCTGTGCCACTTCTTTTTGTGCACTAATCCTTCCGCCGTCCCACAGCATCTGATTGACGTCCACTCCCACGCGATATTGTTCTTTTGCCAGCCCGCGTGTGCTTTGTCCCAGTGCCGCCATCATGTTAGATAGTTGCTCGGGCAGTTGCGCCACGCGGTTTTGCACCGTGCCTTGCGCCGCCACTTGCACCTGCGGCAGCCATCCTTTCTTGATGTTGGCGATGGTGTAGGCCGTGGATTGGGCGTAGAGTGCGCGCCGCTTGATGAGCGGATAGTTCTGTTGTGCCTGCTGTTGGCAGGCCTCTAACGTGGTTTGCGCAGGGCAAGCGGCGGCACACAACAGTGCGATGACTATTAATAATGTATGCTTCATCATTCCTTTCATTTACATCTCATGGTGCAAAATTACGCCGTTTTGCTTACATCCTTGTTATCCTTTACGGCCAATAAATGTTCTTTTAGTAGCTTTTTGCGCTTAATCAGGGTTTTTATGGGCGGTTTTTATTATCTTTGTGGAAATAAGAAAGGACGTGTTATGAACAATCAGACAATCGAAACTCTTACCATGCAGGAGATAAGAAGTAGGCTCAGCATGCATATTGCCGAACCCGACATGCCCATAACTGAAGACGGTTTCACCATGCTTTATAATGGTCGAAACACCTTTGGCTTGGCCGTTGTGGCCCATTGTCCTTATCGCCTGCCTGGTATTCGTATCGGATTATTGAAGAAAGGCGAGATAAAGGCAACGCTTAATCTGCTTGAACGGAGTGCGCAAAGTGGCACATTAGGGTATTTTTGCGATGGTACCATCTTTCAATTCGACCAAATTCCGCTCGAAAGTGAGGTGGAAGGGGTGGTGATTGACCCGTGGCTGATGGACGAATTGTTTCCGCAGGGCGTGCCAACGATGTTTAACGGACAGGTGAAAGACGCGCTTATGCCTGCCAACGACAGGGACATCGCCAAGGTGGAAAGCCTTTATGAGAGCCTGATGCTCGTGCTTAGGGACAGACCTTACAACCGACAAGCGGCCTTAGCCATCATTACCGCGCTGTGTTATGTGTATAACGAGTGTTACGTCAGGGCCACAGAGCATCCCGCAGAGAGTCCTTCGCGGCAGCGTGTGGTGTTTGATAGGTTCATCGCCTTGGTGAACGAATATGCCAAAAGCGAACATAACTTGGCCTTTTATGCCGATAAGCTGTGTCTGTCGCAACGCTATCTTAGTAGGGTGGTGTGGCAAACCAGCGGCGTGTATGCCAAAGAATGGATAGACCGAGCCGTGATTACCGAGGCTAAGGTGATGCTGCGGCATAGTCAACTAACGGTTGCGGCCATATCAGAAGCCTTGAATTTTCCCAATCCCAGTTTCTTTAATAAGTACTTTAAACGGCAAACGGGACAAACACCCTTGGCGTTTAGGAATGGGTAGCATGTGTGTTTTTGGTATGTATAACAGAGAGTGAGTGGAACAGAAATTGGAACAGAAATAGTTGTAATGCCTGCAAAATGCGTTCGCATAAGTTGCGAAGATTAATAATTCTGGCTATCTTTGCAAAAAGAAACAGCAAAGATGGAAATAACCTTTGAGCAAGAATATTTGAGGGAGCTGTTTTATTTGGGTAAAACTCATGATAAGAAACATCGTTTTCAACCGCAAGTTATACGGAAGTATATTAGTGTGTTGAACCTGATGAGCTCGCTTAATAGTACAGAAGACATGTATCGCTTTACCTCTTTGCATTATGAAAAGTTGGTAGGTGACAAGGTCGGGCGTGAGTCTGTGCGAGTTAATGACCAATATCGTATTGAATTTCGCTCGGAAATTAAATCCGGAGAGCGGATTGTTACCGTTTGCAACATATTGGAATTGTCAAACCATTATAAATAAAATGATATGTCTAGTTTAGGTTATGGCTTTTATGCCACACATCCTGGCGAAGTGCTTAAAGACGAATTGGAGGCAAGGGGCATATCCCAGCGTAAGTTCGCCGAGAGTATCGGCATGGCTTATTCGGTTCTAAACGAACTATTGAATGGGCGTAGGCCGTTGAGTACCACTTCTGCCCTTATGTTTGAAGCGGCTTTGGACATTCCTGCCGAGCCCTTAATGGAATTACAGATGAAGTACAACATGCAGGTTGCACGAAAGGATATTACGTTGGCAACCCGTTTGAAGAAGATAACAAAAGCGGTGGCTAGGTCTTAACGTTGTTGGTACAATGTTGTTTGTAGTGCTACTACAAGGTGCTTGTAGGCGCACTACAAGCACCTTGTAGCACCTGTACAAGTCGTTTGTAGTGCCGCTACAAGGTGGCTTGTACTGTCTCCTTGTGGTGCTGTTGTTCGGTGCTTAAAGACAGTTGCCAACGCTTGTTTCACTTCATCTATTTCAGTTAGCCTTTACGCTGCAATAAGTTAAGTTATCTCAACGGAGCGTATTTATTTGTTTTTCATCTGTTTTTCCAGAGATATTTATTAACTTTGCAAGAGTTTAATACGGACATTTTTTTATTTAATTAAATAAGAACAAATTATGGTAATTGAAAAAGTTCATGCGAGAGAAATCCTCGACTCAAGAGGTAACCCTACCGTAGAGGTGGAAGTGACATTGTGTAACGGCGTGGTAGGCCGCGCAAGTGTACCTTCTGGCGCATCAACAGGCGAAAACGAAGCCCTCGAATTGCGCGACGGCGACAAGGGCCGCTACTTGGGTAAGGGTGTTCTCAAAGCCGTAGAGAACGTAAACAACGTTATCGCTCCTGCCCTTAAAGGCATGTCGGTTTGCCAACAACGCAAAATCGACTACAAGATGCTCGAACTAGACGGCACGCCCACAAAGAGCAAGCTGGGTGCCAACGCCATCCTTGGCGTTTCGTTGGCTGTTGCACACACTGCTGCTAAGGCATTTGGTATGCCCCTTTACCGCTACATCGGCGGCACAAACACTTACGTTTTGCCCGTTCCGATGATGAACATCATCAATGGTGGCGCACACTCTGACGCCCCCATCGCTTTCCAAGAGTTCATGATTCGCCCCGTTGGCGCATCTTGCGAACGTGAGGCTATCCGCATGGGTGCTGAGGTGTTCCACGCTTTGGCTAAGAACTTGAAGGCTCGCGGATTGTCTACCGCAGTTGGCGACGAGGGTGGTTTCGCTCCTAAGTTCGACGGTATCGAAGACGCTTTGGACACAATCATGAAGTCTATTAAGGACGCTGGTTACGAACCTGGCAAGGACGTGAAGATTGCTATGGACTGTGCCGCATCTGAATTTGCTGTACAAGAGAATGGCGAATGGTACTACGACTATCGTCAACTCAAAAATGGCATGCCAAAAGATCCTAACGGAAAGAAGCTTACCGCTGCCGAACAAATCAAGTATCTCGAAGAACTCATTACCAAATATCCTATCGACTCTATCGAAGATGGTTTGGATGAGAACGACTGGGACAACTGGGTTAAGCTTACAGAGGCTATCGGCGACCGCTGCCAGTTGGTTGGCGACGACCTCTTTGTTACCAACGTGAAGTTCTTGGAGAAAGGTATCAAGATGGGTGCCGCCAACTCTATCCTTATCAAGGTTAACCAAATTGGCTCGCTCACCGAAACACTTGAGGCTATCGAAATGGCTCACCGCGCTGGTTACACCACCGTTACTTCGCACCGTTCGGGCGAAACAGAGGACACAACTATTGCCGACATCGCCGTTGCTACCAACTCTGGCCAGATTAAGACTGGTTCGTTGAGCCGCACCGACCGTATGGCTAAGTACAACCAACTTATCCGTATCGAGGAACAACTGTGCTGCTCTGCACGCTATGGCTACGAAAGACTGAAGAAGCAATAAGCATGCGCGCAATGCCAATGCTTGCCAAATGGCTGGTGATAGATGCTGATATGGCATCGCGCCTAGGGCATTTGTAAGCGTAACAGATAAGATGGGGCGGCCTGTATTGGGTCGCCCCTGTTTTTTTATTTAAACCTCATTCCCAACTCTATCGGCCTCACATCCGACCCCTACTGGCCTCACATCTGCCCCTACCAGCCTCACCCCCAGCCCCTCTCCAAGGGGAGAGGGGAGTAATATGTAAGGCTACAACAAAGCTAAATAATAAAATATGTAGGGCTACAACAAGGGGAAATAATAAAAGGTGTAAGGCAATTACAAAACCAAACAAGCATAACAGCCATGCCCCAACAAGGCATTTCACTCCCCTCTCCCCTTGGAGAGGGGTTGGGGGTGAGGCCAGTTGGGGAGTTGTAGTGAGGCCGGTAGGGGAGTGGCGTGAGCCTGTTTGTTTACTCATTAAAGATTTTATGTACTCAAAACTCTATTTTCTCAGAAACTTAACCCTTGCTTTTTTCGCCCTTTTTGCCTTCTCGGGCATGGCGCAAAAGAACGTTTATGGCTTTAAGGTAAAGGATGAAAACGGCCGAATGGTGTCGTTATCAAAGTATCGTGGTAAGGTGTTGCTCATCGTTAACACGGCCACGCAGTGCGGACTAACACCGCAATACAAGCCCTTGCAAGCGCTTTACGACAAGTATCGCGATAAGGGGCTGGTGGTTTTAGGCTTTCCTTGCAACCAGTTTAAAGGGCAAGCGCCTGGCACGAATAAAGAGATACGCCAGTTTTGCGAGGCCAATTACGGCGTAAACTTCCCGCAATTTGCCAAGATAGACGTGAATGGCAAGCAGGCCATTCCGCTTTATCGTTACCTCAAACGCCAGCAACCATTCTTTGGTTACTTGATGAGCGACTCCACACAGCGCGCCGAGTTTGAGCGTTTACCAAAGGATGTGCCCATAAATGTGGAGTACGACATTCAATGGAACTTCACCAAGTTTATCGTCGATCGCAATGGAAAGGTGGTGAAACGCGTAGAACCCAAAGACACGATGGAGTATTTGGAAGAAGAGGTGGCCAAGGTTTTGGAAGAAAAATAAGGGGCGTTGGATTATCAGAGGGCTTAGATTAGTCGGATTAGTCGGATAAATCAGACTGGTCAGACAAGTCAGACTGGTCCGACTTGTCTGACTAGTCCGACTAATCAGGCTAATGCCAATAGGCGTTTTCTGTTATCCAATCATTCGTTTCAGGTCTTCTTCAACGGTGGTAATGCCGCCAAGTCCGAACTGTTCAACCAGCACTTTCAGCACGCCGGGCGAAACAAAGGCGGGTAGAGTGGGGCCGATGTGGATGTTCTTGATGCCCAACGACAGCAGGGCGAGCAACACGATAACCGCCTTTTGCTCGTACCAAGCGATGTTAAAGGCAAGCGGCAAGTCGTTGATGTCGGCCGCACCGAATATCTCTTTCAACTTCAAAGCCACCACAGCCCAAGTGTACGAGTCGTTGCATTGGCCTGCATCGAGCACGCGGGGGATGCCATTGATGTCGCCGAGGTTAAGCTTGTTGTACTTAAACTTGGCACAACCCGAGGTGAGAATAACCACATCGTGGGGCAACTGCTTGGCAAACTCCGTGTAATAGTCGCGACTGCGCATGCGGCCGTCACATCCGCCCATCACGACAAACTTGCGAATGGCACCGCTTTTCACGGCTTCTACAATCTTATCGGCCAGTGCAAACACCTGATTGTGGGCAAAACCGCCTACAATCTCACCCGTTTCAATCTCCGTTGGTGGCTCGCAGGTCTTGGCAATGGCAATTACTTCCGAAAAGTCTTTATGTCCGTTGGCATCTTCTTCGATGTGTTTCCAACCGGGGAAACCAGTTGAGTTCATCGTAAACACGCGGTCTTTGTAGTTGGCTTTTGGCGAAGGCGGCACGATACAGTTGGTGGTAAACACGATAGGACCGTTGAATGTGCTGAATTCTTCTTTCTGTTTCCACCACGCGTTGCCGTAGTTTCCAACCAGATGCTTGTACTTTTTCAGTTCGGGATAATAGTGTGCGGGCAGCATTTCGCCGTGGGTGTACACGTCAACGCCCGTTCCTTCGGTTTGTTTCAGCAGGTCTTCGATGTCGTGCAGGTCGTGTCCCGAAATCAAAATGCCTGGGTTTTTGCCCACGCCGATGTTCACTTTGGTTATAACGGGGTGGCCATACGATGTGGAGTTGGCTTTATCTAGCAGGGCCATTGCGTTTACACCCCACTTGCCTGTGTCGAGAACGCAGTTCAAAAGCTGGTCCATGGGGGCGTCGGGGTTAGCGATAATGGCCAGTGCATCGCCCATAAAGTCGGTAATGGTGGTGTCGGTATAACCCAATCGCGAAGCATGTTCGTAGTAGGCGGCCATACCTTTGAGGCCCAGCACGGTGAGTTCTTTCAGCGAGCGCAAGTCTTCATTCTCGTTGCGCAGCACACTTTCCTTGCGACTTTGTGCCTCGTAGTCGGACTTTTCGCCGCCCCACAGTATCTCGTGATAGGCAGGCAGCTCCACATTATGCTCTTTGGCGATGGCCAACAGCTGCTTTTTCATGGCGATACCTTTGTCTACTCGTTTGAGGATGCTGGCATCGTCGAAGTTGGCATTGGTGATACAAGCGAACAATGCGTCTACGAAATAGGTGTCAACGCCTGCAACACTCTCCACGCCAGCCTTGCGAATGGCTCGGTCAATAGTAGCAACACCGCGCACCACGCCCAGTAGTAGGTCTTGATAATTAGAGGTTGAGGCCTCTTTTCCGCATACGCCCTTAACGGTACAACCCGTTCCTTTGGCTGTTTCCTGGCATTGGAAACAAAACATTTTATTCTCCATAATGCTGTTTTGTACGTTTAATATTTATTGTTTTGCGTGCAAAGGTACATGGAGAAATACCTAGTAAAGGGTAACAAATGTGTCCGAGGGTGGTTAATGGAAGTTAAATATACCTATAAGTAGGTAGTAAAGGTAGTAGGTAGTAAAGGTAGTAGGTAGTAAAGGTAGTAGGTAGTAAAGGTAGTAGGTAGTAAAGGTAGTAAGTGGTAAAGGTAGTAAGTGGTAAAGGTAGTAAGTGGTAAAGGTAGTAAGTGGTAAAGGTAATAAGCGGTAAAGGTAGTAAGTGGTAAAGGTGGTAAGTAGTAAAGGAGTTAAGCCAAATGCTTAGGTGGCGTTAGCCATCTTTACATCTTATTAGGAGTTAAAGGAGTTAAGCCATATGTATAGGTCGTGTTAGGCTAATAGGGCAAGTCAGACAAGTCAGACAGGTCAGGCTTGTCCGAGAGCTAGACTGGACTAGAAACCTAAAAACTGCAAGACACCTTTAAAGGGCGTTAGCCATCTTTTCACCTTATTAGGAGTTACAAGAAGTTAAGGAGTTAAGAAGTTAAGCCAAATGTAGAGGTGGCGTTAGCCATTTTTTCACCTTTTCACCCTTTCACCTTTAAGGGGGGGCAGCCATTTTTTCACCCTTTCACCTTTTCACCTTTAAAGGGCGTTAGCCATCTTTTCACCTTTTCACTTTTTCACTTTTTCACTCTTTCACCTTTATAAGCCTTTTTACCTTTATTTAAGCAGTTCCATCGGACTAACCCCGAATTGGTCTTTAAAACACTTGGTGAAATACGATGGCGAGGTGAAACCCACTTGGTAAGCCACCTCGGATACCGATGTTGCACCGCCCTCTATCAGCTTACGCGCGCGGTTTACGCGTGTGGCACGAATAAGTTCCACAGGACTAAGTCCCGTTAATGCCTTTACTTTGCGATAAAGTTGCACCCTACTCAGGTCTACCGCTGCACCCAATTGCTCCACGCCAAAGTCGTTATCGCTGATGTTGCGGTGTATCTCGTTGCGTATTTTGCTCACAAACTCCTTGTCGGGTGTGCTTATTTCTTCCTTCGCCAGTTCGTCTGCGCCACCGAAAACCTGTTTTAGCTGCTTGCGACTTTGCAGCAAATTGTGGATGCGCGCCAACAACAAGGGCGCACTGAACGGCTTGGTGATGTAAGCATCTGCACCATGTTCGTAGCCTTCGATGCGCTGTTCGTCGAGCGTTCGGGCAGTGAGCAGTATCACGGGAATATGACTTGTGGCTGTGCTCTGTTTCAGTCGGCTGCACAATTCAAGGCCATCCATCTGCGGCATCATCACGTCGCTCACCACCAAGTCGGGGATATTCAGCTCTGCCATCTGCAAAGCCACCACGCCATTGGGTGCAGTAAGCACGCGATAATGCGTTTCGAGCAGCGTGCGAGCCATTTGGCAAACGTCGTCGTTGTCGTCGGTAAAGAGGATGGTAGGCTGATTGGGGTCGTTGTTTTCTTCAAAAATGGTCTGCAACTGCGGAGCATCGGCCTTTGTTGTGGCCTGCGTAGCGGGCACGATAAAAGCTTGTGGCTCAACAATTGCCGACTGTTCGGCGGCCGATGTCGGTGTTTCGGCCTGCAAATTCAGCGGCAGATGCACGGTAAACACCGTTGGCCCTTCGGCCTTACTGCTAACGCCGATGTGTCCGCCGTGCATGTCTACGAAGGCTTTTGCCAAGGCTAGGCCAATGCCCGTGCCGCCTTCGCTGTGTTGCGGTTGGTAAAAACGCTCGAAGATGTGGGGCAAATCGCTCTCGGCAATGCCCTTGCCCGTGTTGGTTACGCTTAGCGTTGCCGTGTCTTGCGGCGTGTCTACAACCAGTTCTACGTTTATTTCGCCCGCTACTGGCGTAAACTTCACGGCGTTAGAAAGGATGTTGCTCACCACTCTTTCCACCTTTCCTGCATCTATTGTGGCGCTTATGTGTTCGGGCAGACGGCAAGAAAGCCTAATGCGCTTGTGCTCGGCAGCAGCCACAAACTCGCTAACAACGTTGCCAACCAGTGCGGCAAGGTTGGTTTCGGCCAGCTGTAAGGTCATCTTTCCGCCCTCCACTTTCCTGAAATCCAGTATTTGGTTGATGAGTTTTAGCAGCGTTCGCACATTTCGGTGCGCCACTTCGAGCAGCCCGCGTTGTACCTTCGACAGTTGGTTTTCGGCCAAAAGCTGTTCCACTGGGGTTTCGATAAGGGTTAAAGGCGTGCGCAATTCGTGGCTCACGTTGGTGAAAAACATCAGCTTAGCCTGCGTGGCGGCCTCTATTTCGCGGTTCTTTTCTTCCAACTGTTCGTTGAGTTTCGCTTTCGCGAAATAGGCTTTCAGCACGAAGAAAGCAAAAACCATGAGGATAAGCACCAGCAGAACGCCCAACACGAGGATGGTTTTCTGGTTGCTATATTGCGCCAAACTCTCGTCTATGCGGTGGTTTAGGCGTTGCATCTTGTTGTCGAGCAGGGTTAGTTCGGCCCATTGTTGCAAGGCTCTTTCGGCGTTGTTGGCGTCTATCACGCCCGTTTTCAGGATGGTTTCGCGCTGAAAGGGGCGACCTTCCAATATGTTCATGGCCAGTTTTAGCACCTCGTCGCCATGCGTGGGATATACGAATGTGGCCAAGAAAGTTCCGTTTTTCACGGCCTCGATGCCGTCGCCAGGGGTGGGCAAAGCATCAACGCCCACAATCTTTACGCCCTTTATGCCCAGTTTTTGGGTGGCTTGGTGCGCCCCAATGCCCATCCGGTCGCACTGCGCAAACACCAAATCGGCTCCTCCCACGTCTTTAAACATGCGTTCGGCCTCGGTTTCGGCCTTCTGGGCAAACCAATCGGCGTAGGCGTTGGCCACCACTTTTATTTGCGGATAGTGTGCCAGAGCCTCACGAAAACCACTGTCGCGCTCCATGGCGGGCGACGAACCGCGAAGTCCTTGCAACTCCATTACGCGCCCTTTGCCGCCAAGATGTTCGCCAACAAAGCGCCCCACGGCTCGTCCGATGGCCACATTGTCGGCCCCGATAAAGGCCGTGTACTTGTCTGATGCACTCTTTCTGTCGACCAGCACCACGCGAACGCCGCGGTCGAAGGCCTTGTTGATGACGGGCGTAAGGGCCTTTGCCTCGTTGGGCGACACGATAATGAGGTCGGCTCCTTGTTCAATGAAACGCTCAATCTGCGCAATCTGCACGCGGTTATCGTCTTTGGCCGATGCAAACTCCACGCGTACGTTGTCGTAGAGGTACGACTCGCGCCTTATCTCGCTATTCATTTTCGTTCGCCACGAGTCCTCGCTGCACTGCGAAACGCCTATAAAATAACTCTTCTTTGTACTGCAAGCCGATAGCAACAGGGCTAAAAGGGCAAGCAAAGTGAGGGCGAATGTTGTGAGTTTTGGGTTCATATTGAAGTGGTGGTGTGGGCCTTTGCGTTATACTGCAAATTTAATGATAAACCCAGAAAGCACCATCATGTTGCCTTACTTTTTTATGTGCTTGGCCAAAGTTTCCCAGTTAGTGGGCAGTTTCTACTTCGCAGGCGTGGATGTGGGGGTAGCTGTTCTAGATATTGTAGCTGTTTTAGATATTCTAGAATGCCTAGTTGTTTTAGATATTCTTGTTGTTCTAGATATTCTTTTTGTTCTAGTTAATCTAGGATGCCTAGTTGAACTAGTTGTAATCAACTCATTGGCTTATAAACTCACGAAAAACCAACAACTCCCTAACACATCAACTCACAAACTTACAAACTAAAAAAAGATCCACCAACTCACAAACTCACAAACTCACAAACTCACCAACTCACCAACTCAAAACCTTAAATCCTTATCTTTTATTTTACAATGCGGCTCTAATTTTCGCTCTGTTCTAGCGAGATTATTGGTTAAAAAGTAGGTAAAAAGCCACTTTTCCGCCCTTTCACGCCTTCTAACTTGTCGCTTTTTAAGAAAACTACCTGCATTTTGCACCATTTTACCTTGCTAGATTGGTTGTCAACCCATGATTTTTGCAGCCCAAAAAACCACTTTTAGACCCCAAAACCCCACTTTTTAACGACCATTTTGCCCTTTTGGGGCATGTATTTCATCGTTCTTAAAGGTTTTGTTTATGCAATTGCAGTGGATATTTATGCTTCTCGCCTTGCGTTTAGCCCCATTTTGCACTGCGTTTTGCACCATTTTACCTTGCGTTTTGCACCAAAACGCAGTGTAATTAGCATCAAAACGCAGTGTAATTAGCACCAAAACGCACGCTATTTTGCACCTAAATGCACTATAATTTGCTATAAATGGCCCGAAAATTGGTGCAAATGGCGACTTCTTTAAATAAATATTCATTTCGTCGCATCCACATGCTAACCCCTTTTTGCATCATAATAAACCTTCGCGAGAATCGATTTTTTGCGGCAAGGTGAGCGATTGGTGGATAAAAAGGCCACTCATAATGTTAAATTTATCACTAAAAACTAGACAATGCAAACTCGAAAGTAAACACGCGCGAGTGGTCAACGGCGCAGAAAACATATAGGCTTGCAACGGCCTGAACGAGCGGTTGCAAGGCATGTTGCTCACGTACAACGGCAACAACATCGTGAAAACGCAGAAGTAATAGGCCATCAACAAGCGGTTTTCTGCTTGTGAAGGCTGCATTGAATAACTTCCGCTCATCCACTTTTTAAGTTATAGCCGCGTTTTGATACAGACAGATGGGGCAGAATTTCAGATTTCATCCTATCCTGGCCAGGCACTTCGTACATGAGTGGGGGTATCTTTATTTTGCGGCGCAAAGGCATAAACACCGCCCAATTTGTAGAAATGCTAAAAGCCAACACAACTTCGCAGTGAACATTTGGCAGGCTTAAACATCCTGTTCAAACCCTTACCGAAAAGCATACATTTTCTACTTGCTAACTTCTATTAGCCAATAAGCAAATTCGGAATGTAAATCCGACTTTCTAACAAAGTCTTTCTTTAAACTTGTTACTAAACACAAAAGCGCGTAAATGCGGTGTTTTAATTTACATTAAATATTAAAGAAACGGCTGCATTATTGCCGCTTATTTTGTATCTTTGCCATGAGCGATGCACACAACACACGCCATGCGGAAACAATGAACAACGCAGAAGACAAATTTTCTACGGATAATGGCAACAAGCACGCAACACAATGGCCCGCCAGTTAAGGCGAAAATGTGCTGTATAAGGCACAACTACGCCGCAAAAGGCGGCAATCTATTTAACCAAACAATGTAGATATTGTATGAACGAAACGAGCAACAACTTTGAATTTGAGATATGCGCAAACAGCGTGGAAAGCTGTTTGGCGGCCCAAGAAGGTGGGGCCGACAGGGTGGAACTTTGCGCAGGCATACCCGAAGGCGGCACAACGCCGTCGTATGGCGACATCATAACGGCGCGCCGACTGCTTAATACCACCAAATTGCATGTCATCATTAGGCCGAGAGGGGGCGACTTTACCTACTCGGACCTAGAAATGGACATCATGGCCGCCGACATCGACGCATGTAGGGAGGCGGGGGTAGACGGCGTGGTGTTTGGATGTTTAACCCCCGAAGGGGACATCGACCTTGACAAAAACGCCAAACTCATGGCGCATGTGGGGCAAATGGCGGCTACTTTCCATCGCGCTTTCGACAGATGTCGCAATCCGCTCGACGCCTTAGACCAACTTGAACAGCTGGGATTTAATCGAGTGCTGACCTCCGGACAACAGAAAACGGCCGAAAAAGGCATCCCCCTGCTTTACAAACTGCATAAACGGGCAGGCAAAAACATCGCCATCATGGCCGGATGTGGCGTTAACGAACGCAACATCTTCAAGATACACGTGGAAACGAACGTTACGCAATTCCACTTTTCTGCACGCGAATCGGTGCTGTCGACGTGCCAATACATGGGCGGAAACGTGCGGATGGGCGGAAAAGACACCGATGAGGCGTATCGAGAAGTTACCACAGCACGCCGCGTTAGTCACACGATAAAGGAACTTCGCAGCGAAACGGAGAACGAGTAGCTCCCCAAAAAACATGCCGCCAAAGCCCCAAACTAGGTACGCCGACAACACGAAACCTACATGCGGCGCAGGCCATGCGGCTGCTTTGCCCAGCTGATAGAAACGAGAACCGAACGGGATGCAGGCGCATGAGCAGGCCTTTGGGCATACGAAGAAACTCTTTTTCCCATATTAAATAGTTTGTTTGTTAATTACACTCGTGCCCCGTCGCCAGCCGACATGCCAGCCATGCGGTACGGCGGGGCATAAAAACCTCTGAGAAACGAAATGCGCAAGCCATCTTTTAGCCATGCAGACACGGCAAAAACTACAACAAGATGACCCATGCATACCATAAATACCACAACCCCTTATCTTACATCAACAAAACCATTACTATCAACATGAGAAAGCTATTGCTATCGCTCTTTGTCGCCTTGGCCGCATGTAACGTTGCCCAGGCTGGATTTTACCATTTCATTTCCGATGATAAGTACCGTGCACAAGTGCATAAAGACTTCACCGAGAAAATGCAGTTGGTGGGCAAGAACTTCTTCACTGCAACCCAAACCGTGCCTTCGGCGGCCGAACAAGAGGCTTTGGAGTTTCTATATGCCTACATGCCCCTGGCCGATGTCACCGATTACACCACCAGTTTCTACCTGGACAATGTGAAGGCCACGTTTAAGGCGCGCGACGAAATGCCTTGGGGGCGAGATGTTCCCGAACTGTTGTTCCGCCATTTCGTACTTCCCATACGTGTGAACAACGAGAACTTGGACAACACACGCATGGTTTTGTACGACGAACTGAAAAAACGCGTAGAGGGTTTGAGCATGACCGAGGCCGTGCTGGAACTGAACCACTGGTGCCATGAGCATGTAACTTATCAGCCATCTAACGCGCGTACGTTGGCGCCTTTGGCCTGTATGAAGACCGCCATTGGGCGTTGTGGCGAAGAAAGCACGTTTACGGTGGCCGTATTGCGTACGTTGGGCATCCCCGCTAGGCAGGTGTACACACCACGTTGGGCGCATACTGACGACAACCACGCGTGGGTGGAGGCATGGGCCGACGGCAAATGGCACTTCCTAGGGGCCTGCGAACCCGAACCAGTGCTCGACTTGGGCTGGTTTAACCTGCCTGCATCGCGCGCCATGCTTATGCACACAAAAGCCTTCGGCAACTATCGCGGCCCCGAAGAGGTGATGTTGCGAACCAGTAACTACACCGAAATAAACCTCATTGGCAACTATGCACCCACGGCCCGCGTAGACTTTGCCGTGGTGGATGCCGCAGGAAAAGCCGTTGATAAGGCCAAAGTGGAATTTAAGATATACAATTATGCCGAGTATTACACGGCTGTGAACAAGTTTACCGACACGCGTGGGCGAACGTTCCTCACCGCTGGCGTGGGCGATATGCTGGTGTGGGCCTCTAAAAATGGGGCGTACGGCTTTGCCAAGGCCTCGTTCGGAAAGGACAAGGCCGTTACCATTCGCCTTAACCGCAGTGCACGTTCGGATGCCAAAATGACGGTTGGCTCACTCGATTCTGTTAATATCGTACCGCCCGTTGAAAGTGCCAAGCTACCCGAAGTAACGTTCGATGAGGCCATAGCCAACAAGCTAAGGTTGGCAAAAGAAGATAGTATACGCCACGCTTACGAGGCTACATTCTACAAACCCAAGAAAGACGGGCGCATAGGCGACTTCTTAAAGCGTGCGCGCGGCAATTGGCAAACCATCCATCAGTTTGTAAGCAGCCACTCAGACCGTCTGGATCGCGCGTTGGCACTGCTGGAAACACTGCCCGATAAAGACTTGCACGACATGCCACTCGACATTCTTGAAGACCATTTTGGGGCTGAAAGCAACCAATTGTCGCCGCGTGTGGAAGACGAAATGATTATCGCTCCCTTTAAACAAGCATTCCAACAGGCCTTCAACGCGGCCTTAGCCGACAGCATGCGCGCCAATCCCACGGTCCTAGTGGAATGGACTAAGCACAACATCAGGCTCAATCCCGACACCAAGGCCCTGCGTATTGCGCAAACACCTATGGGCGTTTGGCGTTCGAGACTTACCGATACGCGTTCGCGCGACATTTTCTTTGTGAGCATGGCGCGTAGCTTGGGCATCGAGTCGCGCAAGGATGCGGTTACGGGTAAGGTGCAATACAAGCGCGATGGCGCATGGGTAGACGTGAATTTTGATAAAGCACAAAGCCAAGCCACGCCCACAGGTAAGCTTAAACTAACGTATTCGGCTGCGCCATTGCTGCCAGCCGACCCCAAGTATTACAGCCACTTCACCCTGAGTAAGATTGTAAACGGACAGGCGCAGCTGCTGAACTTCGAGGAAGGAGACGGAAATGCCAACGAGGGAACTACCTGGGCAAACACCTTTGAGGGCGGTTACGACCTGGATACAGGCACTTATCTGCTTGTTACCGGTACGCGTTTGGCCAATGGCGGCGTGCTGGCCACGCAGCGTTTCTTCAACGTAGCCGCCGGCAAAACCACCGAAGTGCCACTCGTTATGCGCCGTCCGTCGGGTCAGCTCAATGTGTTGGGCAACTTCGATAGCGAGTCGCGTTTCCTCAAAGATGGTCAAGAGGTGAGCATCTTGTCGCAAACGGGTCGCGGATATTTCACGCTTGCCCTGCTGGGTATTGGTGAAGAACCCACCAATCACGCCCTACGCGACTTGGCAAAAGCACGCGCCACGCTCGACGAATGGGGGCGTCCCTTCGTGTTGCTCTTCCCCAACGATGCCGATTTACAGCGTTTCAAGGACGAGAACTTCGGCACATTGCCTACCAACATCATTCTGGGCGTAGATGCCGACGGCAAAATTAAGCAGCAAGTAGCCAATGCTATGAAGCTGGCTAACCCCTCGCAGATGCCTGTTTTCATCGTGGCAGACACCTTTAATCGCGTTGTTTTCTGTTCGCAAGGCTACACAATTGGCATGGGCGAGCAGCTAGAAAAGGTGGCAAAGATGCTAGAAACGGGCAAATAAAGCCAGTTTGCATCAGGTAAATCGAGCCGGTTAGGTTGGTCGCGACGTTCAGATTGCTCTGATAGTTCCGGCCAACTTAATCGGCTTTTCCTTTTTCAAGGCGGTTTAAATTGTTCGATTTGGGCAGCCTATTCTGCTTTTAGGCCAGTCGTATTTGTTCGACTTGTCTCACTAGTTGTGGCTTTTCTCTATTTAAACAAAAATATAATCTCTTAATATATTATGGTGTATATTTCGGGATTTTTATGTAAGTTTGCAATACGAAACAAACAGCGAGCGTGTGCCGCACGCAGCTTACAACACCTCGAACCTATGGACTGCAACCATTACTTGCCTAAACAAACCCTACAATACGTGGCCTTGCGCTTTGTGGCCGCACTGGTTTTGCTGGCTGGATTGTTGAACGCATGCGCCGACAAACAGCCAACCGACTTGCCCGACTTTCCTCCAACCAGCCAAAATGCTGCTGAAAAGAACCCCGAACCCAAAACCGACGGGCGTTTGTTGCGCCTACTTGCAACATACGAAGAACAAAATGGAGCCGAAAAAACGGCCGTCGCCAACCGCATTTTCGGGCTGCTGTATGCCGAAGAAGTAACCGATTCGCTTATTAAAGTGGCCAACGACACCCCAAAAGACGAGGTGGACGCGATGGTGTTGTATCACGCTGCCGAGTATTTTTGGGATAAACAAGACTACGCTACGGCCCTAAACTACGCGCGAAAAGCCCTTCCCCTTACTTACAAAAGCAACGACTTGCTTGCCATAAGCGACTGCGAACAGCTTATCGCGCAGCTGTTGTTCCGCCAATCAGACTTTGTTCGCGCCATTGCGCATGCTCAAAAAAGCCTTGAACTGGACCGCGAAACGGGCGATAAAAGTAGGATAAGCAGCTCGTTAAACACACTTGCGGCCATTAGTCTTGTGGCTAAGCAACCCGAAGAGGGCGAACGCTACATCTTAGAGGCCATTGCATTGAGCACCGCGGCCAACGACTCTAACCGCATGGCCATACAATACGGCATGGCATCAGAGATTTATCACGCCATGAAAAAAGAGCAGTTGGCCCTTGAACATGCCGTAAAAGCCTACCAAATAGACGAGCAGCGCGGCAATGTGGCGAAGACGGGCATCAGACTTTCGCAGATGGCGACCGCCTTAATGGACATGGAACGCTACGTTGAGGCTGAAAGAACAGTGGAAAGAGCCATCCCTATACTTGAAAAAGCAGGCAATAAGCAGTCGCTGGGCATTTGTATGAACCAAAAGGGCGAACTGCTTAACCGCCGCGGAGAGTACGCATCGGCGCAGCAATGCTTTGAAAAAGCAATCGAAATCTTTGAACAACGCAACGACCTTTATAACCTAAGCAGGGCGCAGATGGGTGCTTTCAATGCCTTAAAAGCCAGCAATCCCACCCTGGCCGCACAGCATTTGCAACGCTATGTGGCACTGAAAGACTCTATTTACCAGCACGATATGGAGCAGGCAGTGAGTCAAAGCAACGCCAAATACAAGAACGGAGAGCTTACACTGCAAGCACAACACGAGCAAAAAGAAAAGCGTATTGTGGCCATTGCCGCCATTGTAGTGGTTACGTTGTTGCTGTTGGTAGTGGTCGCACTGGTATATGTGGGCAAGATTAGGCAGCGCAACCACGCCTTACTCAAACAGGTGAGCCAGTTGCGAGAGAACTTCTACACCAACATCACCCACGAATTGCGAACGCCTTTAACCCTAATACTGGGTCTAAGCCACGAGTTGAACCAAGACGAAAGCCTTACCGACGAGGCCAAACATAAGGCAACCACCATCGAAAGGCAAGGAAACAGCTTGCTTACGCTCATTAATCAGCTGCTAGACATCGCCAGGGTGAAGTCGGCCGTGGGCAATCCCGACTGGGAAAACGCCGACATAACAGCGCATGTAAACATGGTTGTGGAGAGTTATCGCGACTTCGCGGTGTCTCAAAACGTGGAATTAAACTTCTCTGGTAACGAGCGTATCGTTACCGACTTCGTGCCAGAGTATATTAATAAGGTGATGAACAACCTGCTGTCTAACGCATTTAAGTTCACGCCCCCATACGGAAAGGTGAGCGTTGCGGTGGCGCGCGAGGCCGCAAACGTCGTCATTAGGGTGAAAGATACGGGCGCGGGCATTGCTCCTGAGGCCGTAGCGCATCTCTTCGAGCCTTTTTATAGGGCCAGCAATGGTGCATCGAAGAACGGAACTGGCGTGGGATTGGCCTTGGTTAGGCAGATAATAGACGCGCTAGACGGGCAAATCGTGGTGGGAAGTGCGCCTGGACGAGGGGCTACTTTCACCATAACGCTGCCCATAAGAAACGTGTGCAAGCCCACGGCCAACGCTCAAAAGCACACCAACACGCCCATGTTGCCGCATGTGGAGAAACGTCTTGACGACGAAACCAACGATAATTGCGCCGAGCAACGTATGCTTATCGTGGAAGATAACGCCGACTTAGCCGCGTATATGGGTTCGTTGTTCACGCCGCAATACGCCGTTTGTTACGCCACTAACGGCGAGGAGGCCTTGGCCAAAGCGGCAGAGCTGGTGCCCGACATCATCATAACCGACCGCATGATGCCTGGCATCGACGGGTTGGAAGTGTGCAAGCAGGTTAGGGCGAGCGACGTAATGAGCCATATTCCCATAGTGGTGGTTACGGGAAAGATAACCGAACAAGAACGATTGGAAGGCATTAAGGCCGGGGCCGATGCCTACATCACCAAGCCTTTTAACAGTGAAGAGCTGATAACAAGGGTGGAAAACCTGCTTGATAGGCATCGACAGTTGCGCGAGAAATATGGTGATAATGCAGTCGAGACAAAGGAAGGGGGCGACGTTCGCGCCGAGGCCGAACGGCAATTCCTAACGAAAGCCGTAGACACGGCCTACCTCTTGCTCGACAAACGCGCGCTAGACGTTAACGCCTTGGCCGAGGGATTGGGGATGAGCCTTAGGCAATTCTCCCGTAAGATGGTGGCGCTTACAGGCAACACGCCAGGTGCATTCATTCTAAACTTAAAGATGCAGAAGGGTAAACAGTTGCTCGACACAAGGTTTGAGTTGAACATCGAGGAGATTTCAGAACGTTGTGGTTTTGAACATGCGTCTAGTTTCTACCACGCTTTCAAGAAAGCGTTCGGTGTTACGCCGTCTGAATATAGGAAGAATGGTGGGTAAAAAGGCCTAACACTGCCCCACAACTGGCCTCACCCCCAGCCCCTCTCCCTTTGGAGAGGGGCTGGGGGTGAGGCCTTTTTATTTCTTTCTTAGTGCTTTTTTCCCCTCATTTTCACTAACTTTGCAATTGCTTTCAGGCCTCTTCGCCGCAGTGTATGCGGGTAGTGTGTTCTGGATAACTAACGAAACCAAACAAAAAACAAGGATGAAAAAGCTTTTAGCTGTGGCCATTGCTTTCGTGGCCAGCCTGTCTGTACAGGCGCAGAACGTGCAGTTGCATTATGATTTCGGGCATCTGAACGACAATCTCTCCACACGACCCAAACTAACATCAACCGTGGAGATGTTCAAACCCGACAAATGGGGTAACACTTTCTTCTTCGTCGACATGGACTATGCAGACAATGGCGTGGCTGCCGCCTATTGGGAAATATCTCGCGAGTTGAAATTTTGGCAAGCACCATTGGCCATTCACGTAGAGTATAATGGCGGATTGGCCAAAGGTGTGGGCTCGTATAACGATGCTTATCTGGCTGGTGTGACTTATAGCTGGAACGAGAAGGACTTTAATTCGGGCTTTACCATCACGCCCATGTATAAGTATTTGGCCAAACAAAGTCAAAAACACTCGTGGCAACTCACGGCAACATGGTACTTAAACTTCTGCAACCACCTATTAACGTTCGACGGATTTGCCGATTTCTGGGGCGATCGCCGTTTCGCCGATGGACGAAACATCGCCATTTTCCTTGCCGAACCCCAATTCTGGGTTAACCTGAACCGCATCAAAGGCGTTAGCGAAGACTTCAAACTAAGCCTAGGAACGGAGTGGGAAGTAAGCAACAACTTCGTTAATCAAAACCACCGTTGGTATTGGTTGCCTACATTGGCAGCGAAGTGGACGTTTTAATTATTAAGGAGTTAAGGAGTTAAGAAGTAAAGGAGTTAAGCCGTATGCTTTTGAGACAGAAAGTAAAATTCCTTGTTAACTCTTTAACTCTTAATTTTTTCAACCTGTTAATTCGCTAAGGTGTCCACTCGTTAACTTACAACTCATAAACTCAAAAACTTCCCCCCTCAAATGATGTCTTTCTATTCTCTTTTGGGGTTTAACCCCAAGAAACAATCGCGCCGCACAGAGATAATGGCCGGCGTAACCACGTTTCTCACCATGAGCTACATCCTTGCCGTGAACCCCGACATACTAAGTGCCGCGGGAATGGACAAGGGTGCCGTGTTCACTGCCACTGCCTTGGCCTCGGCCCTTGGCACATTGTTCATCGCTTTCTTAGCCAAGCTACCCTTTGCGCAAGCTCCCGGCATGGGCATCAACGCCTTTTTCGCCTTCACCTTGGTACGTGGCATGGGCTATTCGTGGGAGGCAGCCTTGGCGGCAGTGTTTGTAGAGGGTATCATCTTCATCCTATTAACCGCCCTGAACATACGCGAACAAATTGTAAAGTGCATCCCTAAGAACCTGCGCTTTGCCATTTCGGGCGGCTTAGGACTGTTTATCGCCTTCATCGGACTGAAAAATGCGGGTATTGTAGTGGCCCATGATGTAACCTTCGTTACCCTAGGCGCCTTCACTCCCACGGCTGCATTGGCCTCGTTGGGCATCATTTTAAGTGGCGCACTGCTGGTGTTGAAGGTTCGCGGAGCCCTGTTTTATAGCATCTTGATATGTACGGTTGTGGGCATACCTATGGGAATAACCCAAATTCCCGATGCCTTCGTGCCCGTTTCGCTACCCCAAAGCATCGCCCCAACGTTCTTAAAGCTCGACTTTGCTGCACTGCTCAACGTAGATATGATGCTCACCGTATTTGTATTGGTGTTTATCGACATCTTCAACACGCTGGGAACGCTCATCGGAACGGCAGCCAAAACCGACATGATGGACGAAAAAGGCAATGTGAAGAACATCCAAAAGGCTATGATGGCCGATGCCATTGCCACGTCTACGGGTGCACTTTTGGGCACATCTACCGTTACAACGTTCGTTGAGAGCGCAGCAGGTGTGGCCGAAGGCGGCCGAACAGGACTAACAGCATTTACCACGGCCATGTTCTTCCTCGTGGCTTTGTTCATGGCTCCGCTGTTCCTTATCATCCCTTCTGCCGCAACAACGGGCGCACTGGTGCTTGTTGGCGTGTTTATGTTAGAGTCTATCAAGAAGATAGACCTGCAAGACATCTCCGAGGCACTACCTTGTTTTATCACCGTTTTGATGATGGTGCTAACTTATAGCATTGCCGAAGGTATGGCCTTGGGACTTATCAGCTATACATTGGTAAAGCTTTTGAGCGGACATTACAAAGACATCAACATCACGCTCTTCATCGTTAGCACCCTTCTTGTTTTGCGTTATGTGTTCCAATAAGGCTCGCTCAATGTTGCTTGGGGCCGTGTTGTGCATGGCCTTTGCTGCCTTTGGGCAGACACTTGTGTTGGGTAGCTATAACATAAGGTATCGAAACGACGGCGATGAGGCGAAAGGGCACCTTTGGGCGAAACGTTGTCAGGTGATAGCCGACCAACTTAACTACCACCATCCCGATGCTTTCGGGGCGCAAGAGGTGCTGAAAGGGCAACTCGACGACCTGCTGCGCGTACTGCCCGACTACGATTACGTGGGCGTTGGGCGCGACGATGGACACGAGGCGGGCGAGTATGCGCCCATATTTTATCGGCGCGACCGACTGCTTTTGCTTAGCGACGGATACTTTTGGCTGTCGCCTACACATACAAAACCTTCGTTGGGTTGGGATGCGGCTTGCATACGCATCTGCACTTGGGCTAAATTCAGGGTGCGCGAAAGTGGCGAAGTGTTCCTTTTCTTCAACCTCCATACCGACCATGTGGGCGTTAAAGCGCGTCGCGAGTCGGCAAAGCTGGTGATGAAAGCTATCGACGGCTTGGGAGGAAAGGACATGCCAGTGGTGCTAACGGGCGACTTTAACGTAGACCAAACCGACGAAACCTACGCCATCTTCACCGCAAACGCGCGCTTAAACGATGCCTACGTTGTGGCTAAGCACCGCTTTGCAGAGAACGGAACCTTTAACAGTTTCGACCCCACGCTGAAAACTGCCAGCCGTATAGACCACGTTTTTGTGTCGCCCCGTTTCTCTGTGGCTCGTTATGGCGTACTGCCCAACTTCTATTGGACGGAAGAACCCGCGGCCAAAACCCAAAAAGGGCAGGATGCACCGCAACAAATCGACTTTAAACAACACCGAATACGCACGGCATCCGACCATTATCCGGTGTTTGTAGAGGTAAATCTTAGGCCATAGCCTTTCCGCAACTGGCATCACCTCCAACGCCTTTCCAAGGGGCGAGGGGGCGTGTAAAGCCTTGTTACTGCCTAGCATGTTGCACCCGTTGGCCTAGTAACCACACCATGATATAATGTTTTTTCATTTAGAAGCGATAAAGCATATTACGTTTCTACGTTTAGAAACCACCAAGCTTACCACGCCCCGCTCCGCTTGGAGCGGGGTGGGGGGCAAGGCTTTTCTTTGTCTTTCTCTTCTCTTTTGTGTTGTATGCTTATTGGGCTGTCGCTCTGATTACCGCAACAAGATTGATGCGGCGTTGCAAGCAGGCGACAATCGGCAGGCAATGACCCTGCTAAACCAAGCCATTGCCGACACAGCCACGGCCGAATGGTTGTGGAAACGGGCCGAACTAGAAACAAAGCTGGGCAAGGATGCCGATGCTTTGCGCGATTACCACCGCCTGTTACTTCTCCATTCGATTAAAGATGGTGCTGAATTTGCAGCTCATGTAGACATCGCCGCCGACAGATCGGTGGACGTTAACGAGGTGTTTGGCAGGCAACTAGCGGCTTATTTCAGGCTTGGGCAAATGCGTTTGGCCGAGAATAAGTTGGAGCAGATGCGAAAACACCTTTATGATAAGGGGCAAGTAGGCAAGTATTATTATTGGAAGGGGGTTATAGCCAAAGGAAATAAGGATTGGTATGCGGCTTATTCGTTCTTTTTGGAGGCGGCATTGCTGCACTACCCTGATGCTCGTTTGCAACTAAAAGAGATGTCGAAGCGGTCGGGAATGCCATTGAATTGGCCAGCAGACCTAGATTCGATGAACGTTGAACTGCAATTTACAGATGGAACAAAATGGCCTATTGCCAATAAGTTGCAGGGCGAACCGCGGCTCGTAAAGGTTGAACGAAAACAAGTAGAGATAACCAACATACGGAAGTTTGTTCAGAAAAACTATCTCCACGCCGTTGCTTTGCGCGCCATTCCCGGCATGGCCAACAAAGGTAAGCAGGTGGCACCTGTGTGTATCGCCACTACTAACGGCAACAACCTTTGCTTTACCTGCCTGCCTGGCAGTAGTGGGTTGGCTAAATTGGGGCTTGATGCAAGCGATGGTGCTGCAAAAACCAATGCACAACTGGCCAAACCGCAAGTTATCGAGGTGTGGGTGATGAAGTACGAAGACGGCCACGGGCTGCGAAACTGCGAGGTTTACATCAAGTAGAGCTGCTTTTGGCCTTATGCCTATCTTTGGTTTGGGTTAAGGCATGTTCTAAAAATTCCCCGCAAAGGTTCAATCGTTGTTCCTTGTATTGCTCTTCACTGTCTTTTTGCTTTTATCTGGCATCTTTTGCTTTCTCTTTCAGTCGCATAGTGCACTATGCTCCTTCAAGAAGTAAGCAAAACCTGCTCAGCTAAAAGCTAAAAATACAGCAAAGGCAATTTTTAGAACCTGCCTTAAAGAAATGTAGTTGGCTTACCCTGAATTTGTATAAATTTTAGTACAAATTTTAACATTATGAGTGCCGTTTTATTCACCAACCGCCCACTCGGCCGCAAAAAATCGATTCTCGCGAAGGTTTGTTTTGATGCAAAAAGGGGTTGCATGTGAATGTTGGCAAAATGAATTTTTATTTAAGAAGACCGCCATTTGCACCCCTTTTGGGGCAATTTGCTGCTAAATGGCATGCGTTTTGGTGCAAAACAGCGTGCGTTTTGGTGCAAAATGCAGTGTGTTTTGGTGCAAAACGCAAGGCAAAATGGTGCAAAACGCAGTGCAAAATGCTGCTAAATGCGAGATGAAAAGCATAAATATCCATAGCAATTGTATAAACAAAACCTTTTAGAACCATGAAAAACATGGCTAAAAAGGGCAAAATGGCCATTAAAAAGCATGGTTTTAGGGGCTAAAAGCGAGTAATTGGGCTTGAAAAAAATGCGAGTTGGCAGCGAAATAGAAAGGCAAAATGGTGCTAAATGCAAGTTGTAGGCTGAAAAATGGGATAAAAACGAAACGCGTAAAGGCCCCAAAAACGGCTTTTTGCCCATTTTTGGGGGCCTTTTTTCTCTAGAATAGGCTTGCTGGCGAGGTGTGTTTTGTAAAATGTTTTTCAGGTTTCTGGCCTTTTAAGTCTTTCTAGATTTCCTAGTGTTCCTAGATATTCTAGTGCTCCTATATTTCCTAGGTCTCCTAGATATCCTAGCCTTCCTTGATAGCCTGATGCTCCTAGCTTTCCAATATACCCTAGGTTTCCTAGCCCTCTTGGTCCTCCTAGATAGCCCTTACCTTTCTGGCTCTCCTGTTTTTCCTGTTTTTCCTAGTTTTCCTAGCTACCCTGATGCGCCTCGCTAAACTTATTCCTCACGCCTTTTCTCTGCCTTAAATCCCCATAAATAAGGAACGCCGTTGCGGCATAATTTTCTTAACTTTGCGCCTGTTAACGGCGGTAGGCTTAACCCCAAACACCACCAACACCACGAGCGGGCACGCACGAGAGCAGTGCATCGCCGGTGGAACAAACGTAACACGCCGCCGCAGCATTGCATACAAAAACAAGATGAAGCAAGACTTAAACCAGCGAAACAAGCTATCCACCTTCTTTTGCCTTTATCTGGCACAAGCTGTGCCCATGAGTTTCTTTACCACTGCCCTGCAAGTAACCATGCGCGAACAACGGTTCTCGCTCTCGGCCATTGCCTTGTTGCAGCTGGTTAAGCTGCCGTGGATACTCAAAATGCTATGGAGCCCTCTGGTAGACAGGGCTTGCACCACCATGCGCGGCTACAAGCGGCTCATCGTTGGCAGCGAGTTGGTTTACGCCCTACTGGTGTTTTTGGCCGGCACGCTTAACTTGCAGCTCAATGTGGCCACGGTTATATTGTTGGTGTTGCTGTCGTTAGTGGCCTCTGCCACGCAGGATATAGCCACCGATGCCCTAGCCATACGCTCCACAAAGGGGCGCGAAAGGGGACTTATGAACAGCATGCAGTCTATGGGGAGCTTTGCAGGGAGCCTTGTGGGTAGCGGACTGTTGCTCGTGGTTTTGCATCGTTATGGTTGGAACAGCGTAACCCAATGTCTCAGCCTCTTTGTCTTGGTGGCCGCCTTGCCTTTGCTTTTCAACAAAAAAATAAGCCTGCAACAGGATGAAGATAAACGCCAGCGCGCACGATTAACCGACTTTGTGTGGTTTTTCGGCCAACGCGGCGTGTGGCGGCAGATACTTTTTTTGGCACTCTATTACATGGGCATCATCGGCATCATGTCTAACATGAAACCCTACATGGTAGACCTAGGCTACTCGATGAAAGACATCGGGCTGATAAACGGCGTGGTGGGCGTGGCCTCGGCTTTCGTCGTTGGCTATCCCACGGGCATGCTTGTTCGCCGCTATGGCTATGTCCGTGTGCGACCTGCGGTTGCATGTGCCATGCTCGGTGCCACGCTTTTGTTCACCATCCTGTCGGTAAGCGTGCCCACAACGGCCCAAATCGTCTTGGCCACCGTGTTGCTCTGGGCTAGTTATGGCATGGCAACGGTGGTGGTTTACACCTCGGCCATGAGCCATGTGCGCCCAGGAAAAGAGGGAACCGACTTTACCGTGCAAACCGTATTAACCCACCTAACGGGCATCGTGGCCGCTATGGGCAGCGGCGCCGTGGCCGATGTGGCCGGATATACCGCCATGTTTGCCGTGCAAACCGCCATAGCACTGGCCTCGCTGGCATACGTGAGCTTGGCATTAAAAACAGAAACGACGCATGACTAACGAAGAATTAATTGCCAAATATAACAAGCCCGTGCCACGATACACGAGCTATCCGCCGGCAAACAGCTTTGTGGAGATGGGCGAAGAGGAGTATCTCGCAGCCGTAGACCAGTCTAACAAAGCCGCGGTAGACAACATTTCGTTTTACATACACGTGCCCTTTTGCCAACACCTGTGCCACTATTGCGGGTGCAACTCGGTGGCTATGGCGCGCAATGAGGTGGTGGATGCCTACTTCGATGCCCTGCATCGGGAGATAAACCTGCTGCTGCCACACCTAGACAAGGGGCGGAAAATATCGCAGATACATTATGGGGGAGGCAGCCCTACATCCATTCCGCTGCACCACATCAAGCGCCTAAACGAACATTTGCTGGGTTCGTTCGGCACAATAGAAAACCCGGAGATTGCCATTGAGTGCCACCCCGCATACCTTAACGACGAACATTGGGAGCAGCTAATCGGCTGCGGGTTCACACGTTACAGCTTGGGAATACAGGATTTTGACGATAACGTGTTGCGAACCGTTAACCGCCGCCCCTCGTTGTTGCCCGTAGAGCACATTGTTGAGCGGCTTAGGCAAAGCGGCGCAAAGGTTAATCTCGACTTCATATACGGCTTGCCGGGGCAAACGGTGCAGAGCTTTGCACACACCATCGCACGCGCAATAGACATGCGCCCCAACAGATTGGTTACCTTTAGCTATGCGCACGTACCTTATATATATAATAGGCAGCGCATATTGGAAAAGGCGGGGCTGCCACCAGAGGCCGAAAAGATGCGCATGTTCGAACAGGCGGCGGAACAACTTGCACGCGCCGGATATTGCCATATCGGCATGGACCACTTTGTTGAACCCAACGACGACCTGCAACAGGCACTGGAACGCAAGCAGCTGCACCGCAATTTTCAGGGCTATTGCCCACGGCGCATCACGGCACAAGTGTATGCCTTGGGCGTATCGGGCATCAGTCAGCTAGATGTGGCCTATGCGCAAAACACCAAAGATGTGGCACGCTACATTCAATACACCAACGAAGGGCGGCTCTGCATAGAACGCGGATATACGCTGCAACCGTGGCAACGCGTGGCGCGCGAGGTGATAGAGAGCCTGATGTGCAACTATTACGTGGCGTGGACAGACATGGCCCAAAGGCTGAACATATCGGCAGAAGAGGTAAAAGAAGCCCTAAACTACGACGTGCCGGCCTTGCAGCAAATGGCCGACGACGGGCTGATAACCTTAGAACCCACACACATAGCACTTACCGAAGCGGGTTCGCCCTTTGTGCGCAACGTGGCGGCGGCACTCGATAAGATGATGATTAACAACAATAATCGCTTTTCGAAACCCGTGTAACGTGCACAACATGGCAGAAAACCAAGCTAAACAAAAAGATACATGCGCCAAACAACAATAATAATAGGAGCCGGACTTACCGGGCTTACCGCCGCACACGCCCTGCGGAAACAAGGCAAAGAGGTGCTGGTTGTGGATAAAGAAAACCGCATTGGCGGACAAATTCGCACCTTTGAAGAACAGGGATTTGTGTACGAAAGCGGCCCTAACACGGGCATGGTGGCCTATCCCGAAGTGGCCGAACTATTTACCGACCTCGCCGCCTATGGCTGTAAGCTGCTTACTGCGCGCGAAGAGGCCAAGCAAAGATGGATTTGGAAGGGCGAACGTTTCCACGCTTTGCCCGTTGGATTGAAAGCTAGCGTGCAAACAACCCTGTTTTCTTGGCACGACAAACTGCGGATATTGGCCGAGCCTTTCAGGAAGGTAGGCACAGACGAAGACGAAAGTGTGGCGCAACTTGTTAGGCGACGGCTGGGCGATTCGTTCGAACGCTATGCCGTAGACCCTTTTATTTCGGGCGTGTATGCAGGCGACCCCGAACGCTTGGTTACGCGTTATGCCCTGCCCAAGCTTTATAATTTGGAACACACCTATGGCAGTTTTGTGCGCGGGGCGATAGCTAAGATGCGCCAACCCAAAACGCCACGCGACCTGCTTGCCACCAAAAAGGTGTTCTCGGCCGAGGGGGGAATACAGCGTTTGGTTGATGCCCTTGGCCGTTCGGTTGGCGAAACGAACATCGTTTTGGGCGCAAGCAACTTGCATCTGCAACCTTCTGACCAAGGTTGGAAAGCCGAATATACGCAGGCCGACGGCATTGTTTGCAGCATATTAGCCCAACAAGTGGTAACAACCATTGGTGCTTATGCCTTGCCCCAGTTGCTGCCTTTCGTGCCACAAACGCTGATGGAGCCCATCACCTGCTTGCGTTATGCCCCTATTGTGCAGGTTAGTGTGGGCTTTGCCGATGTGCAAGGGCAGCGCAACGAGGCCTTCGGCGGCCTTGTTCCCTCGTGCGAAAACCGACGTATTCTGGGCGTGCTGTTCCCCGCATCGTGCTTTGAGGGGCGCGCCCCCAAGCAAGGCGACTTGTTTTCGGTGTTCGTTGGCGGTATCAAACACCCCGAAGTGCTGGATATGAACGATACCGAACTAACGCAAATGGTGCTTGCCGAGCTGCGCCACATGCTGCGTTTGCCTGCCGATGTGCAGCCCAACCTACTTAAAATATTCCGCCATCGCCATGCCATTCCGCAATACGAGGCCAGCAGCGGTGCGCGTTTCAAGGCCATTGACACCCTGCAAAGCCAATATCCCGGCCTTATCGTGGGTGGAAACCTACGTAATGGCATCGGCATGGCCGACAGAATAAAGCAAGGTGCAACCATTATTCCGCAAGAATTGGCGAACATTTGAAGAGAAAAAGAAGATTATCTTTTTGGACAAATATAGCCCCAGACGGCTAGCAGATGTAAGATTAAAGCCGTAAAAACGAACAAAAGGGAAGTAAACCGCTATTGCACCTTATCACTTAACGCGCAAGGCAAACTGCATGCTCTAAAAAAATATTGCCTTTTATTTGGTACGTATGCAAATTAGTTCTATATTTGCACCATCCATTTGACAAATAGTAAGTTTACTAACCCAACCATAAAAAAGATTACAACCATGGAAGTGGAGAAAATCATGCAAGAACTGGAGCGCAAGCATCCAGGTGAGTCTGAATTCCTTCAGGCAGTAAAAGAAGTGCTTGTTTCAATTAAGGATGTGTACAATCAACACCCTGAGTTTGAAAAAGCTAAAATTATCGAGCGGATGGTAGAGCCCGAACGCATCATCACCTTCCGTGTTCCTTGGACCGACGATAAGGGCGAGGTACACGTTAACATAGGTTATCGCGTGCAATTTAACGGCGCTATTGGCCCATACAAAGGCGGATTGCGTTTCCATCCCTCTGTAAACCTCTCTATCTTGAAGTTCTTGGGCTTCGAGCAAACGTTCAAAAACGCACTTACAACGTTGCCTATGGGCGGCGGTAAGGGTGGTAGCGACTTTGCACCCCGCGGACGCAGCGATGCTGAAATCATGCGTTTCTGCCAGGCTTTCATGACCGAATTGTATCGTCACATCGGTCCGAACGAAGACGTTCCCGCAGGCGACATCGGTGTGGGTGGCCGCGAAATTGGTTACCTCTTTGGCATGTATCGCAAGCTTACGCACCAATTTGAGGGCGTGCTTACGGGTAAGGGCCTTGAATGGGGTGGCTCAATCTTCCGTCCCGAGGCTACCGGTTACGGCGCACTTTACTTCGTTAACCAGATGTTGGAAACCAAAGGCATCGACATTAAGGGCAAGACCGTGGCACTGAGTGGTTTCGGAAACGTGGCTTGGGGTGCCGCTAAGAAGGCTACCGAGCTGGGCGCAAAGGTTATCACCCTTAGCGGACCTGATGGTTATATCCTCGACCCGAATGGCATTAGCGGCGAGAAGATTGACTATATGCTCGAACTTCGCAGCAGTGGCAACGACGTTTGCGCACCATACGCAGACAAGTTCCCCGGCTCAACGTTCTTTGCCGGCAAGAAACCTTGGGAGGCAAAAGCCGACATCTACTTGCCTTGCGCTACCCAGAACGAACTGAACGGCGAAGACGCCGACAAGATTTTGGCTGCCAAACCCGTTTGCGTGGCCGAGGTTTCGAACATGGGTTGCACCGCCGAGGCTGCCGAAAAGTTCGTGGCTACGAAGACACTGTTCGCACCTGGAAAGGCTGTTAACGCTGGTGGCGTAGCAACTTCGGGTCTTGAAATGACGCAGAACTCCCTGCGTTTGGGATGGACCGGCAAGGAAGTGGACGAACGTCTGCACCACATCATGTCGTCGATACACGAACAATGTGTGAAGTATGGCACCGAGGCCAACGGATACATCGACTACGTGAAGGGCGCCAACATCGCCGGATTTATGAAGGTGGCCCACGCCATGATGGCTCAGGGCATCGCATAAACAACGTAAACGCGATAAGAATTAGAGTGTTGTGCACCCGCATGCCTAAGGCAGAAGGAGCTGCAATCCGTGCCAAGGGCAGTGCAACGGGGTGTGACAAACCTCAATAATCATAAATTCAAACAACGTGACGCAATTAAGAAACGTATTGTTTGTTGCATTTACCATTTTGGGCTTTATCTCTTTGCACGCACAGCAGAGAGGTAAAGCCTCTTTTTATTCGCGCCAAGCAACGGGGGCGCGTACCAGTAGCGGCGAACGCCTGCACCATCGTGACTTTACTTGCGCCCATAGGACACATCCTTTCGGCACGTTGCTGAAGGTGAAAAACCTAAGCAACGGCAAGGAGGTTGTGGTTAGGGTGAACGACCGCGGCCCCTTTGGGCGTGGACGAATCGTTGACTTGTCGTGGGGCGCAGCTAAGGCGTTGGGCATGCTCTCGCAAGGGGTGGTAGCCGTAGAGGTTACGCCTGTGGGTAAGAAGAAAGTATCTTCTAAGGGCAAGGGCTCAACCTCCGATGCAAGTTTAAAACACAAGTCGGGAAAACGAAAGGGAAAGGCCCATGCGAAGAAGGGGAAACATAAGGACAAAAAGGGTTCTTCTGCCATAGGAAAGAAACACAAGAAGAGGGACTTGAAACTGAAAGGTAATGCCAAATTACGTCATTCTGACAAAGCGAAACACGTTAAGCCGAAGAAGAAAAACGTTAAGTCGAAGAAGAAACATGTGAAAACTAAGCCCCAAAAGGGCCATAAGAAAACCAAGAAGGGAAAGAAAGAGAAGAAGAAAGGGAAGAAAGGGCGCAGATAACGGTGCAGAATGGCACAAGGATGATGCGCAGAGAGGTGATAATTAGCCTTTTGTTAAAGCCAATTTCGTTGTCTGCAATGGCGTAACGCCTAGCACATGGGTGATGAAGGGTTTGCTCCTGCCCCGTGGAAATCGGTCTACAGCCATAACGCTTAGTAGCTGGTGATGAAACGCTGTTTTGGCTTTGTGGAAATGAGTAGAGAACAACGGGGTTATCTAGTAAAGTAAACCTGCAAGTGGTTGAAATGCCCAATAAGCCCATCTTAATCTCTTCAATCCCTCCGAATTAAACATTTTATGTTATGGAAAAGCAAAGACAACAAGAGTTGGCCGAACTTAAACCAACGGCCGAAATGATGGACGAAGAACAATTTTGGGCCATTGTACAAACCGCAGTAGACGAGGCTGGCGACGATGAAGATGAATATTTGGAAGTAGTTAAACGCGAGCTGAGCAAGCTGTCGTTAAAAGAAATGATTGGATTTAGGCTCCGAACCGACAAACTTCTTTACGATAGCTACACCTCCGAGATGTGGTGTGCCGGCTATTTGATGAATGGAGGCTGTTCGGACGACGGCTTTGAGTATTTCCGCTTGTGGGTTATATCGCGCGGACGAAAGGTTTATGAGGCGGCTATGGCCAACCCCGACAACCTTATCGACTACATAGACGATGATGCCGAGATGGACTTTTTCGAGTTCGAACTGTTCTGGTATGTGGCGTTAGAGGCGTTCGAAGAGGCCGTTGATGCTGATTTGTACGACTATATTGACTACGACAACTTCAAAACTAGTGAAGGCAACTATCCCAATTTTGAATTTAATTGGGAAGAAGACGAACCTGAATCCATGCAAAAGTTATGCCCGCGCCTATTTGAAAAGTTTTGGGAATAAAGCCAATCTTGCTTGATGCACATGGCGTTTGGCACTTGCCCAAACGTTTGAAACTTAGAAATAAGACTGCTCAGTGATGTTGATTGGGACAATTGGTGGCATGGTTTGGACTTAGACATCGCTAACAAGAACCGATTTGTTGCTGTTGATTGGGACAATTGGTGGCATGGTTTGGACTTAATATCGCTAACAAGTAACCGATTTATTGCTGTTGATTGGGACAATTAGTGGCATGGTTTGGACAATAAGAAGGACTAGTATTGCCTTCACCGATTAACCCCATTGAACAGATTTTGCTTGTTCTTCCTGACCAACATCGCGATAGGTTGGGCCAATCAAAGCCGAAAAACCAATTGGAAAAGCAGGCTAGTAACACTCGTTTTTATGATATTGCTGTTCGTTAAAAACCTAATGAACAGCAATATTTTCTTTTGTTCAAGGCATGTTGGCGTATTGATAGGATGGGCTAACTGCTCCTCTCTCCCATTTATAAGCGGTGTTGGGGTAAGGCTATTTGGGAGAGAAAAGAGGGTAGGGGAGAGGTTGTTTGTTGGGCAGGAACGAGAAGTAAGTCCGCTTGGCGTGCGCCTTCTTTGGACGAAAAACCGCGAGATAGTTGAGAAATACGGATTTTGTCAACTCGTTTTTTCTTCCGACCTTTGCACAAAACAAACAAATCTGCACAACAATGATACGCACACTTATGCGCCCTTTGCGCCAATGGGTGTTCTTCGTGGCCATGTTTGCGGCCATTACGCTGATGCCTTTCGAGGCCATTAAGCACATGTACGCCTATCCCGACGAAGTGGCGGCAGCTCTGCTGCACCTCGTCGCCGCCCTTGCTTTGGCCTATTTGCTCACCTGTGTGGTGCATGCCGTGGAACGTACATGGTTTAAATGTTTGGCCTACGCCCTGCCCACATGGTGCGTATTGTTGCGAAGTTTTCTGCATTTCGCCCTCCATTCAGAGCTCACACCCAAGACCGTGATGCTCGTTGCAGAGACCAACGCCGCCGAAGTGTCGGGTTTCTTCTCCACATTCGCCGTGTCGGCAGGCGCATTTAAAAGTTACGCCCTCACCATATTATATATAGTGGTGGTTGTTTTTGCCGAACGCCATCGGCTTACTTGGGGGCGTTGGTTGCAGCGCAAGCTACCCACAAAGTTGCTAGCAGGTGCTATCCTCAGCTCGTTTGTTGCCCTAGGCTACACTTACTCGGCCATTCCTGCCCTGCTACGCTGCCAAACCACGGCCGATGCCGAGTGGTGGAACATTCGTTATTATGCCTATTCGATGGACGATTTGTCCATCGCCGCCTATTCGTTATACGTTCCGCATCTGATGAAACGCGAGTTGCAAGAGGCCGTGGCCAATAACTTAGCGGCGGCCAAGCGTGCAAGTAGCCTGGCCAATGATGCTGATTCGCTTACGTTGGTGGTGGTTATTGGCGAGTCGTATATCAAGAGTCATGCCCAAATCTATGGCTATCCGTTGCCCACTACGCCGCGAATGGTGGCCGAACAAAAGCGCGGTAACCTGCTGGCTTTTACCGATTATATCAGTCCATATAACTTCACCACCGAGGCAGTAAAGGCCATACTCAGCACCAACGATGTGTCCGCAGGGCAGAATTGGAGCCAAGGTGCACTGTGGCCCGTGGTGTTTAAACGGGCTGGCTACACGGTTGAGATGTGGAGTAACCAACTGGTAACGGCCGACAACGTGTTTACCAATTACAGTCTTAACGGCTTTATCTACCATCCGCAGATACGTCCCGTGGCCTACAACAGCGTTCGTGGCAGTGAAGGAACGCTCGATGGGGCGCTTGTTTCGCGAGCCCTTGCCCATGCAAAGGCCAACAGTCGCCACCATAGGCTGTTGTTGTTACACCTCAACGGCCAACATTTCAATGCCAAAGACAAGTATCCCGATACGCCGGCCTTCAACGTTTTTAGTGTCGCCGACATTAAAAGTTCTGCCCCTTGGCTAACGCCGAGTAAGCGACAACAAGTGGCCGAGTACGACAATGCCACCCGTTATAACGACCATGTGCTGGGTATGGTGTTCGATGCCATGCGCAATACGCAGGCCGTTGTGGTTTACTTGCCCGACCACGGCGAAGAAATTTACGACTGGCGCGACCAATATGGCCGCTCGACAACGCCCGAATACACTTCGGCTTACATGCACAGCATGAACGATATTCCCCTTATTGTATGGGCATCGCCCTCGTTTATCGCTCGTAATCCCCAGGTATGGCATCGTCTGCAAGGTGCGGTAGCTCGTCCGGGTATGTCCGATGGGCTCTGTCATCTGCTCTTTGGCATCGCCAACCTTCGCACTCCTTATTATATAGCGCGCAAGGATATGGCCAGCGAAATGTGGAAACCCGCGCGCAGAATTGTTTATGGAAAGGTGGAGTATAAGCCGTAACGGGGAGAAGGTTTGTACTTTTTAGAGGGGGAGTTGATGAGCCAATAGGGACGAAAGAAACAACGATTGTTAGGCCGATGTCGCTTATCCGCTGGCCAGATCTGTTTTATTCGGTAGCCAGATTTGTTTTATTCGGCGGTCTTATCTGCCTAATTCGTTAGCTTTATCTGTTTCATTCGTTAGCTTTATCTGTTTCATTCGATAGCCTTATCTGTTTCATTCGTTAGTATTAATCCGCCTTATTCATCCTTTTCTTCCTCGTCTGTCCCGGTAAAATCAACAGCTTTCCCTCGCCCTTATTTGTTCCATCTTGCTTGTTTCTTCCACCTGCCTTCCTGTTCTCCTTTTCCATTTAGGGTATTCCCTACCTTCGTTTGGGGGAATTCCTCTCACAGACTTAGCCATTCTTACTAACTTTGCATCCAGAAACGAGGACGAAAACGGCCAACAGCGATAGGCTTACCCCAAGGCAATGCCGCAGACTTTCGTCCCAATAAAAAACAAACGCGATGGTAGCAAGAAAACTCATCATGGCACTAATCGCACTGGCGATGCTCGTTGGATGCGGAACTTACGCAGGCTCTGGGGCCTATGCGGGTGCCACACTTGGCTCAATCTTAGGCAGTGCCATCGGTGGAATAACAGGCGGAGCAAGTGGCTCGGACCTCGGACAGATTGTTGGCACGGGCGTAGGGGCTGCTATCGGAGCTGCCATTGGCGAACAAGCCGATAAGAAAGCCGAAGAACGGAGTGAGAAAAGGCGCGAACGCATTGAGCAACGCCGCCGAGAAATGGAACGCGAAGACTACGGATATAAAGATGAGGAGCCAGCTTGCGGCCAATATCCGCCCAGTGATAGCGGCTTTGATGAGAACAACGGAGGCGACGACCGCATATTCGACTTCAAGGGTTCTGACTATACAGGCAATTACAGCGCACAACAACCAAGTGCTGGTGAGAGCGCACAGCAAGAGCCAACGCGCACAACTGGCACGCTGCCGATAGAGATACGTAACGCTCGGTTTGTAGACGACAATCAGAATCGACAGATTAATCGCGACGAGCTTTGTAAGGTTATCTTCGAACTATGGAACAGCAGTAGCCAAACGCTACACGACGTTCAGCCCATCGTTACCGAAGAAACAGGCAACAAGCACTTGGCTATCTCGCCCACCATACACGTTGAACAGCTTGAACCAGGCAAGGCCATACGCTATACGGCACTGGTAAGGGCAGACAGACGACTGAAACCAGGCAACGCCGTTATACGTGTGGCTGCCGTAAGAGGAAACAACATCCCCATTTCAGAGCCCCTGTTCTTCAACATCCCAACAGAGAAATAAGTAGTTCATACAACATTCAATATAATAGGTACAGCATTAAATTTAAGGAAAAAATCATTCAGGTTTAGAGACGTTATTTAGAAATCAGGTTGATGATTAAAGGCAATTGTGAAGTTGCCTCACAAACAAAGAGAGAGATTTATACAACAGAGAGAAGGCTACGGCATGTGTGTTTCATCGTGTGTCGTTGGCAAGAGAGTGGCGTTCTATCGTGGTTCTGTGCGGAGGCAACCCTATTCCAGCCTCTTTAACAGTCCACGGTAGAGCCAGCCCATACCAAGACAAACGGACCTCTCAACTCGTTAACAGAAAACAACAGCCGAGCATTCTGAGTTGCGAATACTAAGGATGTTCGGCTTTCATATTTGCCAAACTCGCTGAGAAACGCTACCTTTGCAAGCGTTATTGAGGTTAAAACCGCAGCCGCTTTATTGGTAAACCAGGGCGCATTAAGCAAGAACGTCCGCCCTAGATAAGCCTTAAAAGTTTGCTTAGGCTAGCTTAACAGGCAAGAAAACCTGGGCCAGTCTAGATGGCATAACTATCTGGGACAGCCACGTTACCTTGGCCATCCGTTCAACTTAGCCCACAGAAACCTCCCCTACACACCGCACCAACATGGATAACAGAGACAACATCGACTTTGGTAAGATGAACATCCCACGATTGTTCATTAAACTTTTCGTGCCAACCCTTCTTGGTTTGGTGTTCAACGCCATGCTTACGCTTGCCGACGGCATCTTCGTTGGGCAGGGTATAGGCAGCAATGCTTTGGCGGCAGTAAACATTGCCGCCCCCATATTCCTCATCGGACTGGGTGTGTCGCTTATGTTTGCCACTGGCGTTAGCGTAGTGGCGGCCGTTCACCTTTCGCGAGGAAACAACAAGGCGGCCAACATCAACGCCACACAAGCCCTTACCGTTCCATTCGTCGTCATGTCGGGCGTAAGTGTGCTTATTGCCGTTTTCGCCAAGCCGATATGCTATCTTTTTGGCGGTTCGCAAATGCTCGAGCCTCTCGTTGTCGAGTATCTCACTTACATCAGTCCCATACCTGCCCTCACCGTACTTGTACATGTGGGCGGATTTCTCATTCGGCTAGACGGTTCGCCTAAGTACGCCATGTACACCAGCGTGGTCCCAGCCGTGCTCAACATCTTTCTCGATTGGCTGTTCGTCTTCCCACTTAACCTGGGTTTGATGGGTGCAGCCTCTGCCACAAGCATTTCCGAAGCCGTAGGTGCCTTGATGGCTGTGGCCTATTTGGTGTATTTCCCCAAGACCATACGCCTTTATCGACCCAAGTTCACGCGCAACAGCGTACGTCTTACCGTGCGCAATTTAGGTTATATGATGAAGTTGGGCGTTCCAACATTCATTGCCGAGACCGCCATTTCGGGGTTAATGATTGTGGGCAACTTCATGTTTATGACCTTTCTTCACGAAGATGGCGTGGCCGCATTCAGCGTGGCGTGCTATCTTTTCCCACTGGTCTACATGTTTGGCAACTCTATTGCGCAAGCGCAGCTGCCCATCGTAAGCTATAACCACGGCCAATCCAACCACGACCGCGTGCGCCACACGCTCCGCCTATCGCTTGCACTCACAGCTGTTAGCGGTATCGTTATCAGTCTTTTGGGCATGTTGGCCTTTCGCCCACTCATTTCATTGTTCTTGGCCGAAGGCACTCACGCTTTCACTGTGTGCGCCGAAGGTTTCCCACTCTTTGCCACCAGTTTCGTATTCTTTTCGCTCAATGTGGTTATTATTGGCTTTTACCAAAGCGTGGAGCGTGCCACCGAGGCCATTTTCTTCATGTTCTTGCGCGGCCTGATACTCGTCATTCCCATCTTCATTGCCCTTCCCTATCTCATCGGTGTCGTTGGGTTGTGGCTCGCTGTTCCCCTCGCCGAGGCGTTGACTTTCGTTGTGCTGGTGGTGTGGAGCAAACAAAAGCGGGTTTTTAGTTGATGAGTTGACAAGTTAACAAGTAGACGAGTTGACAAGTTAACGAGATGTTCAGTTGACGAGTTAACAAGTTTTCTAGTTGACCAGTTGACGATTTTTTCAGTTGACAAGTTAACAGGTTGACAAGTTAACGAGTTGGATAGTTAACGAGTTGGGCAGTTGGCAAGTTTACCAGTTAGCAAGTTGACGAGTTGACAAGTTCATAGGTTGACGAGTTAACCCGTTAACGAGTAAACAAGCAGACAAGAGCAACAAGCTGGCAAGTTTGTGATGCACTAAATGGCACAAGCCCGCTTGTTTAAACCTATTGCTAAGACTATATCTCCTTTGCAACATCAATGCACTGGTTAACCTCCATACACAAGTCCGACAGCTTTTCAACATCCTGGCGTTCGTAGACAAAGTAAAGATAGCCAAAGTTGCCACACACAATCGTAAACTTAGCAACACATAAGCCCCAGTCTGCCCATTGTTTATTAAGAATGTCACACCAGGTATCTATTTCGTCGTCCTCGTTCAGCCAGTCTTCATTTAGTGTAAGGTGATATTTGTCCGCCAAACCTTTCATCTTCAAACAAAAGTCCTGCTTAGTCACCTCCCAATCCACCTCAACGGCATTGCCATTGTCGAGCATTTCGTTGGCAATGGTAGCCCAAATAATGTCACAATTCCGTTCATTTTCATCCATTTCCCTTTCACGAAACCTCTCCATGTTGTCGATAAGATACTGTTTGGGCGCGTCGATACACCGCTCAACCTTAGCGAATAGCGCATCACCATCGGGCAGTAACTTCGCAATGGCTTTGTAGTTCTCGGCATCGGTGCTTTTTTCTAGCAGATAATCCATCATGACTTTCCAACTTTGTAACTCGGCAGCAAGATTGTCGTTCAGCACATTGTGTAACACTTCCATTACCTCTCGCTCACTCAATTTGTCTTTCTCATAATTTATAATATGATTATCATGCGCTATATCACTGGTAAAGACTTCCATTTTGAAATAGCCAGCCTGTTTTTTCGGACTAATTGAGAGATGGTTAAACTGGTATTCCTCATTTGCTTTTATCGGAATATGCGCCCACATAAGAATGCTTTTAAACGTGCCAGGCTTTAATGCAGCAAGTTGTTGCCTTACGTCTTTCGGCGTAAAGCCTCCAATAGTTGTGTCGCCAACAACCATGTCCCAATCCGGATAGAATGTTTCCATCCAACCACTCAACTGCTCCCAATCTTTATCTGTTGTCCCATGTCCACGCGTTTCGCCCTTGTTCGTTATGCCCAAGGTTCTATTCACGGCAGATGCAATTGCCCTTTTCTTGAAAACAAGGGTGGCAATAAGGGGTAAGGCGATAAGCGGTGCGCAGACAATAGCTGCGACGATTACCGCCACATTACGGCTGCCTCTGTTGTGGCTGCCTCCGATAAGGCTGTTCACAAAGTCTGCTAAGCCATTAAAAAAATCGTCTCCGACAATCACAGACAGCAAAACTAATTCCAAAGCAAACACCGCAAAGAACACTAAGATCATCCTCTTTGCCACCTTGCTGCATATCTCCATTCTTGTTTCCAAGTCTATGGTTTCGGCATTTGGTATGTTACGAAACCATTTTTCTGCGCGTTCTTCCTTTGTCATATCTTTTATTGTTTGTTTAAGTATCGTTTTCTGTTAACGGGGCTGACGATTCGGCAGGCTTGTTTCCAGTTGGCAAGTTAACGAGTTTGTAATTCGCTAAGTGGCAACAACCCCGCTCGTTAAGGCTACATTTCCTGTGCTAAATCAATTGTACGAAGAACTTCATCGCCCAGTTTTCTTAGCTTTTCTAGCGTTTCGCATGTGCAAATAAAGAGAACATAGCTGTCGCTATCAATATCAAATTCGGCGATGCAGAAACCTTGCTCTTCCCATTTTCCGTCAAGAACCCCACACCATGTCGGAATGTCCCCATCCTCTTGCAGCCACTCCTCGCGTAGTTCAAGATTATGTTTGCCTGCCAAATCCTGCATTTGCAAATAAAACTCTTCCTTAGTTTCCTTCCAATCCAGCTCAACAGCATTGCCGCTGTCGAGCATTTCATCGGCAATGGCTATCCAAATTATATCACCATTCCGGTCGGTTTCATCCATTCCCCTGTCCTCATATCTCTCCTCATGGTCCATATAATATTGTTTGGGTGCGGCGATGCACTTCTCAACCTGAGCGAGATACGTTTCTCCTCCGGGCAATAGCTCAACGATGGCTTTGTAGTTTTCTGCATCAGTGCTTTTTTCTATCAGGCAATCCGCTAGAACTTTCCAGCGTTGCAACTTAGGGATAGCATGGTTGTCAAGAAGGTTTTGCAACGTCTCCATTGTTTTCTTCTCACTCAAATTCTCCTTTTTGTAGGTTATCATGTGGTTGTTGTGCGCTATGTCAATGGTAAATACCTCGACATCGAAACGCGCAAAGCGGTCTCCCTGATAAATGAAGACATAGTTGTACCTAAATTTGTCGTCTACGTTTATCCTATCGGGCACCCAAATATAAATAGAATCGCGCTTGTCATATTTCAACGCTGCAAGTTGCTGCCTTACGTCAGCCATCGTAAAGCCATCGCTACGTTCTTCGCCATCGATATCCATTCCCCAGTCTGCATAACGCCTTCCAGTCTGGTTGGCAAGCTGCTTCCAGTCATCGTCTGTTGCCCATTGTTCGCGTGCCTCGCCCTTGTTACTTTCCTCTAAAAAGCGATTTACGGCAGACGGGATTTCCTTTTTCCTGAACAAAACGGCAGCAAGAAGGGGTAATGCCATAAGCGGTAGATACAAGATACAAATACCAATTAGCGTCAAATCAGCTCCTCTTCTATAAAGTTCTTGCGGTGTACCGTTAATCGCGAAGTTGCCTACGTCATTAAAGATTGTTTCTTTATCGAATAAAAAGAGCAAAACTATTTCCAAAGCAAGCACGGCAAAGGAAACTAACATCACCTTCTTTGCCACTCTACGGCATATCTCCTTTCTTGCTTCCAGGTTTAAGGCTTCGGCGTGAGGTACGTTGCGAAGCCATTTTTCAGCGCGTTCTTCCCTTGTCATCGCGTTCTTCTCCTTAGTTTATTTTCGGTTTTCAGGTTCTATCGGTATAAGTAAGTTGCTTCATGGCGATTGTTGTTATGCGCCAGACCCGTGCAAGTTGCTTTAAAATGTCCTTTCTTTCAAAAGGGAGTATCGCATTTGTTAACGCGAAACGAGGCTTAGGCAATGCAGGCCAACAGTCGGCATAAAGTGTTACGGAGGCAAATTTAAAGAAATAATTTGTAACCACAATGGCTTTTGTTGGGATTTTAATACGCGTTAGATAATTTGACCAATCTTTCCGTCAAACAAATCAGTTGACGAGTTGGTTATCAGTAGACGAGTTAACGAGTTGACAAGAGAATGATTAGTTGGCAAGTAGACGGGTTGACTGATTAACAAGTGAGATTTCTGTTGACAAGTAAAGCTATGAATTCGTCTGCTCGTTTACTTGTTCACTCGCTATCTTGTTACCTTGTCTACTCGTTAACCCGTCAACTAGTCAATTCTTATCTTTGTCCACTTTTCAGTATGAATTTTAACATTATGAGTGCCATTTTTGCCCACGAGCAGTCCGCCCGTCGCAAAAAATCGATTCTCGCGGAGGTTTGTTTTGGTGCAAAATGGGGTTAGCCTGTGCATGCGGCAAAATGAATTTTTATTTGAAAAGGTCGTCAACTACACCAGGTTTTGGGCCATTTGCAGCTAAATGTACTGCGTTTTGGTGCTAAATGCAGTGCAATTTGCTGCTAAACGCAGTGCATTTTGGTGCAAAACGCAAGGTAAAATGCCGCTAAATGCAAGGCAAAATGGTGCAAAACACAGTGCAAAATGGTGCAAAATGCGAGGCGGAATGAATAAAAATGCACTGAAATGGTATAAACAAAACCTTTTAGATGCTTGAAAAACATGGCTAAAAGGGGCAAAATGCCCATCAAAAAGTGGGATTTTAGGGGTAAAAAGTGGGTAATTGGGCTTGAAAAATTTGGGGTTGGCAACCAAACTAGAAGGGTAAAATGGTGCAAAATGCAGCCAATTGGCTTAAAAGTGGACAGAAAGATGAACGTGAAAGGCCGAAATTTGGGGCAAATTACCTGTTTTGGAGCCATTTTTTTCGCTAGAATGGGGTGGCGGCAGAAGTGTGTTTTGTAAAATATAATGTAAGATTTTAAGATTTTGAGTTTATGGGCTTATGAGTTGTTCGAGTTTATGAGTTGGCGAGTTGTTTGAGTTTATGAGTTGGTAAGTTTTAGTTTTTGAGTTGTTTTAGTTGTTTTAGTTTGTGAGTTTATGAGTTGGCGAGTTAGTGAGTTGTTTGAATTTATGAGTTTATGAGTTAGTAAGTTGGTGAGTGTTAAGTTTTCAGATACGCGAGTTTGTGAGCCGATAAGAACGGATTGCAATTAACAACTGGCTAATGAATAAGGTAAGAAGGAGGGGTGTTGGTTAGCAAGTTGACGAGCTAATTGGTTTCGGCTGAGGGGTTTAGTGGTTCGTTTCTCGTTCCTCTAAAAGTGCGTTTTCTCGCCATGACAATGTTCAAGTGAACTTGACATTGCGCCTTTGGCTTAACGAAAACGTTCTCTTCTCGTTCCTCTAAAAGTGCGTTTTCTCGCCATGACAATGTCCGAGCAAGCTCTACATTGTTCATTCGGCTTAACGAAAACCTCTTTTCTCTTGCTCAAAAGCAAAAAAACGATTATCTTTACAGCCGATAAGGTGGAACATGTTATGACAGTGGGCTTTCTTCGCCCCCGCATACAGGTGGGCATAACGCCTGTTACACGCCGCCAATCATTTAAAAATCTATACACGAAAACTGGCATCAGCCACCACAACAACCCGCCAAACACGTAACTTAACAGCCGACACAACACATCATAACAATACAAAACAATACCCAAAAGCCAATGAACCCCATTCTACCCCGTGTGCAAATGGCCATGCACCACATGCTGAGGCGTCGCCTTGCAGTTGCCATTATTTTGCCGTCGCTGCTGACTATAGCCCCACCCGCTGCGCAAGCCACAACCGCCAACCTACAACGTGCGCCACGAACAACCATGCCCGATAACGGCAAACGCCTACTTCGCGGAACCGTTACCGACGATAATGGCGAACCGCTGATGGGCGTTAGCGTGTCGACCGATGGGGGTACACCCCTCGCCGTGACCGATGCCGACGGCAAATTCAGCATCGCCATGCCTGCCAACGCCACGCAACTAACCTTTACCTATGTGGGTATGGCCACACAAACCATAAACATTGGCCAACGTTCTAGCTTTTATGTTGCCATGAGCGCAGGCGAACAGGCACTTAAAGACGTTGTCGTTACGGGCTACCAAACCATTTCGCGCGAACGAACAACGGGTTCTTTCAACGTTGTTACGCCCGAAAAGTTGAAAGGTAAACTGCAAACCAACATCTTGGCACGGCTCGAAGGCATGGTGCCGGGCATGATGCAACAGAACGGCGCACTGTACATCCGCGGCATGTCTACGCTGAACGGCGGCGCCAATGCTTACAGTCCGCTGTTCGTTGTAGACGGTCTGCCCTTCGAGGGCGATGTAAGCAGCATCAATCCTTCCACCATCAAGTCGATAACCGTGCTGAAAGATGCCGCAGCAGCATCAATCTATGGTGCTCGCGCTGCCAATGGCGTTGTGGTTATCAGCACCATCGACGCGAAGGGCGAGAACAAAACCACCATCAGATACGATGCCAGTGTGAAGTTTACGCCCAAACCCAACATGGACTACCTAAACCTGATGGACACGCGCGAGATGATGGACCTTCGTGAATATGGGTTTAAGTTTAACTCCGTGCCCTATGCCATGATACCTCCAAACTATTACCTCGACCCCGTTTCGGAATTGCTCTACAAACATCGCGACGGACTTATCGACGAGCAAACGTTTCAAAACGGCATGAACAAATACCGCAACTTGAACAACCGCAAACAGCTGGAAGACTTCTATACACAGACGGGTATCGAACACCAACACAACCTGAGCCTGAGTGGTGGAAACGACATCAACCGCTACGTGTTTACCCTTAACTATACGGGCAACCGCTTTAATGCGCGCTACAACCAGATGCAACGCTATGGGGCTACACTAAGAGACAACATCAAACTGACGAGTTGGCTTAACGCCGAGGCCGCCCTCACCATAAACTATAACAATACCAACAGCGACAGGGGAATGGGAACTTACACCGACATGTACAGAAACCAACCCTCGTACACGATGCTGAAAGACGAAGGCGGCAACCCCTTGAACGTGCCGACATACAAGTCGGAATGGGAAATGAACCGACTTATTGGCCTTGGACTTAAAGACGAACATTACAGCCCCATAACCAATAGGCGCGAAGAACGATATAACAGTAACGAGAACTATTACAGGCTGATGCTGGGACTGAACCTCAAAATCATGAAGGGGCTTAACGTCGACGTGCGTTTCCAAACCGAAAATTCGGCCGACAAAACGGTAGAGATACGTAGCGAACGCTCGTATTATGTGCGCAACATGATAAACGATGCCGCCCAATACGACCCAACCACCAAAAAACTAACCCTTAACGTGCCAGAAGGGGCACACTATGCGGAGAGTAGGGGCGATGCCGACTCGTACACCTTGCGCGCCCAGCTCAACTTCAATCGCGACTTCGGCCCCCATAGCATCACAGCCCTTGCCGGCGGCGAACGGCGCAGAACAAAGACCACCAACACCTCGATATACTACATGGGGTTCGACGAAAGCACGCTGGCTTACAAGCCAATAGACCCAACAGCCCTGACAAACCTCAAAAGGACGGAGTCGCTTGCGGGCAGTTTCAGTTGGTCGTTCACAGGCAACAATTGGATAAACGAGATAGAAAACCGCTATGTATCGTTCTATGCCAATGCCGCTTACGCCTTCGACAGCAAGTACAACCTTACGGCGAGCATACGTGTTGACCAGTCTAACCTTTTTGGAACCGACCCTCGCTACCAGTATCGCCCGCTTTGGTCGGTGGGTGGCGCATGGCTTATCGCCAAAGAACGTTTCTTGGCCGATAAGCTGTCGTGGCTCAACGCCCTCACACTAAGGGCAACTTACGGCATTGGTGGAAACGTTCCACGCGGCGCCAGCCCATACGTTACGCTAAAAGCAGCCCAATATAACCCTTGGAGCAAAGACTTTGGGGCGGAAATAAAGAGTCCGCCCAACTACACGCTGCGCTGGGAAAAGACCGCAACCACCAACCTAGGCCTTGATTTTGCCGTACTCAACAATCGCCTTTCGGGTAGCATAGAGGTATATCACAAGCATTCAACCGACCTCCTTGCCCAACGCGACGCCGACCCCACACTGGGCTTTAAACAACTAACGCTGAACTATGGCAACATGACCAACAAAGGCATTGAGGTTTCGCTGAACAGCGTTAACCTGCAAACGCGAAACCTAAGGTGGACAACGGGCCTGAACTTTGGCTATAACAAGAATACGCTAGACGATGTGGAAGACTCTAATCCCAACGTGCACTCGTACACCAGCGGCTTTGCGGCAGTTAAGGGACATCCGCTTGGGGCAATATTCAGTTTTCAGTACGCGGGCCTTTCGCCCACCGATGGAACGCCACGCTATTACGTAGAAGGCGGCAGCAAAACCGAAGCACAGGTAAGCAACTTGTCGGACCTTGTTTATTCGGGCACGCGCCATCCCACTTATAGCGGGTCGTTTAGCAACACCATTGCTTATAAAGACTTCGAGTTGTCGTTTATGTTGGTGTTCTACGGCGGCAATGTGCTGCGCACCGAGCCTGCCCCCTTTGTGTCTGAACCATCGCATCTCAATCCCAATAAAGAGATGCGCAACATCTGGCGGCAACCAGGCGACGAGCGTAACCCCGATGCTACACCTGCATTTACGGGCTATGCGCTAGACTTGGCAACAGTGAGGCATCCGTGGTATGCAGCCGACCGCCACGTGTTTAAGGCCGATTATGCCAAGCTTCGCCACCTGTCGCTCACCTATCGCGTACCCCAGCGGCTTGTGGCTAAGTGCGGATTGGCGCAACTGGCCTTAACCCTGCAAGGGCAAAACCTGCTTAGTTGGACTGCCAACAAATACGGTGTAGACCCTGAGGCGTTGGGAACTACGGGCTACGGATGGGGCATGCGCACCATCCCAACGCCTGCAACATGGACATTCGGCCTTTCGGCAACATTCTAAACAGATGCCCTACACATTGAAGGCAAATGATAAACCCCACCTAAAAAGCAAAAGAAAGATGAAAACAACATATAACATCATAGCGACAATGGCTTTTACCGCGCTGCTATGCGCCTGCGACTCGTTTCTCGACATCAAGCCCAAAGGCGAGAGAATACCAGAAACGGCCGCCGACTATAAAACCATGATCAGCCATTATGATATACAAAAGATGGGCGAAACATATCCCATCTACCTTACCGACGATTGTTATCTGCCCGACCAGGCATTCAGTTCGAACACCCCAGGCCTTAACACCATCACGCCAAGCATTAAACGTCTTTACACATTCGACAAGCAAGTGTTCGGCGATGGTGAAGACGATGCGTTTTGGTCTTCATCCTATTCGCGCATATTCACCAACAATGTGGTTATTCGCGAAGTGATGGATGCCTCAGAAGGAACCACTGCGGAGAAATCGGCCATACGTGGCGAAGCACTCGTTAACCGTGCGTTAGACTATCTGTATCTGGTTAATGGCTACGCCAAACACTATAACGAGGCCACGGCCGAGGCTGATGCGGGCGTGCCGTTGTTGCTTAACGCCGACATTTCGCAAACCAATCTTACGCGAACTAGCGTAAAAGGGGTATATCAGCAGATTTTGGCCGACCTCAATGAGGCAGAAACCAGCCTGCCTGAAGAAATAAACGGCAATGCCTTTCATGCCACGAAAGATGCCGCACGCGGACTGAGAGCCAGGGTTTACCTATGTATGGGCAACTATGCAGAGGCCCTGAAAGCGGCCAACGAGGTGATTGCCCGACACGATACGCTGCTAGACCTTACGCGTTATGAAGTGGTGAAACCCGCGGGTATGATTGGGCGCACCAACGTTCCTGATGCCGATGCCAACCCCGAAAGCATCTTTATCAAATACGCCCCCTATGTCTTTGGGTTGAGTTCGAAGGTGTTTCCGTCGGACAGCTTGTTGAAACTGTACACGGATAGCGACATGCGAAAGGTGCTTTTTATGGCCCAAACGTTTCGCGGAAAAACACTTCCGCGCCCAATATGGGTTCCGTATGTGCGGGCCAATACGGCTGTTGGTACGCCCGAGCTGTTTCTCATCGCTGCCGAATGCGAAGCCCGTGTGGGCGGTCTGCCGCGAGCGATGGCACTGGTAAATAAATTGCGTGCCCATCGTATGAAGGAGAACGCTTATGTCTCGTTGGCGGATAAGGACAGTGTGCTGAGTTTCGTACTCGAAGAACGACGCCGAGAACTGGCTTTCAACGGCTTTTTACGGCTCATCGACCTGAAAAGACTTAACCTAGACCCACGTTTTGCCACTACGGTTAAACATGTTGGCGATACTGAAACATGGGTGCTGCCGCCAAACGACCCGAGGTACGTTCTGCCCATTCCGCAAAGGGTGATGCGCTTTAACGCCAACACCATGACCCAAAACGAAAGATAACAATATGAAACGACTTTTTTCGATTGCCCTATTGGCTGGGCTTATCGCAGTTCAATGCTTGGCTGTGGGCATCAGCGTGCAGGGGCATACGGCCGACAAGAACATGAAAAAGCTGTATCTTTTCATGGTTCAAGATGAGCGTTACGGTTATGTTCAGCCCCTCGACTCGTTCGAGGTGACGGACGGAAAGTTTGCCTATCAAAATGATACGCTCACCACGCGGCTCTTCTTTCTTTCGCCCGTGTTCAACGCTAGCGACATGGAGAGTTGTTTCGAGCAAGGCACTTACTTGTTTTTAGCCAGTGGTAACAACTCGCTGTCGGTTTCTAGGAATGCCCGTGGAGCAATAACGGCAGACAATCCCAACGTGAAACTTAACGCGCAATACGCCTTGTTTACACATCAAAAGGACAGCGCAGGCAACAAATATACGCTAGACTCGTTGGACCAAGTGTTTTATGCGGCAAGAGATCGCAACGACCAACGCGAGATGCAGCGCATAAAAACGAGTACCGCGCCTATCTATAACCGCGCCTACGAACAGCTGCGACAATGGTTAGACAAGGAAGTGGCCCGGCAGCAAGGCTCGCCCTTCGGCCTATACCTTTATTATACATACAGGTTGCAGCACGCCAACATCACCAACCGCACTGATTTAGACCGTGCGCGGCAAGTGGTTGAGGGGGCTAACGATGAGGCGAAACAAACGTGGTACTATGCACGGGCAACGCAAAAGCTAAATGCGCTGGAACAAACGGTGGTGGGAAAAACGGCTCCTCCCATTGTCGGCGAAGACAAGGGGGGTAAGGCTTTGAGCCTTTCTCACTTCAAGGGAAAGTTTGTTTTGGTAGACTTTTGGAGTTCTTCTTGCACTTGGTGTAGGAAAGAAACGCCCAACTTGCTTAAAACTTTCAATGCTTTTAAAAACCAAAACTTCACCATTTTGGGCGTTTCTACCGACTTTAAGAAGGCAGATTGGCTGAAAGCCATCAAGGAAGACGGAGCTATATGGCATCAGCTTTTGCTTAAAGGCGATGCACGCAAGCAGGTTATGGCAGCCTATTCCATTGTAAGCATCCCGCAAATTCTCTTCGTTTCGCCCGATGGAACAATCATTGCCAAAGACTTGCGGGGGAATAAAATCTACGAAGCGGTGCAAAAAGCATTGGCTAAATAACCGCCAATGCCAGATGATATGTGGTAAAAAAGAACAAGCAGGCTAATCGAATATGAGCGATTAGCTTGCTTGTTTTAATTAGGGAGAGTGGTATAAAGAGGGAGTTAGGCGTACCCATGTTTGCTTGTCGGCATCTTGTCTGCCTTGTCTTCTTGAGCTGATCCGCTACGTCTTTAAGAATAAGACAGGCCATAGGCTCGACAACCAGACAAAAATCTGTACAGGCTCTAACGACCGATTGGAGTTAAGACGAATGGCGGGGAGTGCCAAGAGGGTGTCTGCTTATTGTAAGGAACCTTTGAGCGGGGGCTTTACAAAATTGAAATTCCCCCATCTCGTCGATGCGAGATGGGGGAGCTTTATTGATGGATTATTTCTTTTCTTCCCAGCCAGGGGTTTGCTTGATGGCATGACCAGCATTGCGATAGAGCGTTAGTTGGTCGATGGGGATGGGGTAGAGATAATCCTTATCGGAGTAGGTACGCATAAAGCCTTGTTTCACAATAGGTATGATGTAGCCTACGCTGTCGTTTACCTCGTATTCGCCCTTAGCATTGAGGAGAACAAGTTTCATCTCTTTCATCTTCTCCAGTGTTAAGATCTTCTTAGGGTCGGTAGTGGGGTGAACCCTGTTGTACCACTCCATGTATTCGCGTTTGTTGACGTAGGCACCCATGTTAAGCTTGGGGTTCTTCACCATGTCGGCATAGTTTAGTTTCTTCCAACGGCGCAAGTCGTTAAAGCGTAAGCCTTCGTACACCAGTTCTACACGGCGTTCGCGGCGTATTTCCCAAAGGATGGGCGAAACGTCAGCATCGCGCTGCGAGTCGTTTATTACGCCAGCTGGTACGCGTAGCGCATCGCCCACCAGCTGCAAGGTTGGCATGTTGGTGCTGGCGCGCTGACGAAGGGCGTTGATGGTTCGGTCGAAGTCGGTTTGGGTGAGGGTGTACTTGCCCAATGTGGCCAACTCTGCTGCTGCCTCGATGTAGTTCATCATCATTTCGTTGAGCTTCATCACGGGCGCATCGGTGATGTTGGTGCTACTTTTTCCGCCGGGCTGGTCGATGAGTTTGGGGTTGACAAAGCGATTGGCGAAATAGCCCGATGCGGCATACACTGATGCAACAGAGGGCAAGCGCAGTTCTGCGGTGTCGATGGTGGCATAAAGGCGCGGGTCGCGGTTGGCTATCTCGTCTTTGAGCAGCTTGTCGCCTTTGTAAAGCGCGTTTCCTCCCGTCTGCGTTATGGGCAGTCCGTCTTTCGTAAGGTAGCTTTCGATGAGCGATTTTGATGGGCTCGACTCCTCGCTCTCCGTGTTGTTGAACGACATCAGGCTGTGGGTAACAACGCCGGCCACGTACGCACGGTAGAGAATGATTTCGGGATTACCGGCAAGGTCAATCGATGCGGTGAGGTCCTTGTAGTTGCTGCACAGCTGATAGCGTTTTGATTTCATAATGTAATCGGCCGCATCTTTGGCCACTTGCAGGTATTTGGCAGCCAACTCGTTGTTTTTGTTGTGGTATTTTTGCCACGTGCCTTCGAAGAGGAAGATGCGCGAGGTGTATGCGTACACCAGGTCGTTAACGATTTGCACGCCTTTGACTTCGTCTTGCTGGCGAATGTTGTCCATAGCGTACTTCATATCTGAGAGAACGCTGTCCATCACCTCCTGTCGTGTACTGAATGCGCGATAAAGTGCAGCCTTGTCGGTTGGAGCAACGGGGTGTTGGTAGTAAGGAACGTCGCCGAAGTTAGATACAAGCTTGGCGTATTCTAAGCCGCGCAGAAAACGGTTGACGCCTGTCCAATGGCGTTTGGGCTCGTCTGGCATGGCAGAATGCGCCAGTTTGTCGAGGTAGGTGTTGATGGTGTGCACCTGTTCGAAGTTCCAGGGGTAGCTGCTACTTGTTGTAGTGGGCACGTTCTTGATGAAGAATGTGGATTCTTCTTGTGCGTTGTCGTCGTTCCAGTCGGCGATTTGGGTCTCTGCGAACCAGTCGGAACGGCTCCATCCCGAGTTATAGCCTTTGAAGTAGATGGGGTAAAGGTCGTACATTGCAGACCTAATGACCTCTTCCGAGTTCCACCTTTCATCGATGTCGGCGTTCACACGGTCTAATGGCTCGCGTGTAAGGAAGTCGTTGCAGGCCACCAAAGGTAAAGTTAAGAGCGCGAGGCTCAATATCTTATGTTTCATTTTTATGCTTGTTAGGAGGGTTAGAATGCGGCTTGCAGGCCGAAAGAGATGGTTCGTGTGTAGGGATATGAGCGCCCGAAGGACCAGTCTGATTCTCCCTTTCCGCGTTTGTAGTTGGTTGTTTCGGGGTCGAAGGGCAGGTGTAGGCTGTCGAACTCAAAGAGATTTTCGGCACTTACATACACGCGTACGCTTTGCAGCAAGGCTTTCTTCACGATGCCTTGCGGCAGGGTGTAGCCCAGTGTTATGTTCTTGCAGCGCAAATAGGCCATGTTAGCCAAGAAACGGGTTTGTGTGAGGTAGTTCCGAGCATTTTGTTTCCAGCTCATGTCCGTCGGACGGGGATAGAATGCGCCCGTATTGGAGGGTGTCCAGTAGTCAAGCTGATGCTTATATGCGGCTTCCTTGTAGCTAGAACCGCCTGCGGGGATGCCGATTGCACCGCCAACCCAAAAGTCGCGCTTGCCCACGCCTTGGAAGAACATGTTGAAATCGAAACCCTTGTAGGTTGCTCCGAGCGAGAAACTGTACTCGTAGTTGGGCAGGAAGTTGCCAATCACCTTTTGGTCGCCATGGTTTTCAACGGTGTTGTCGCCGTAAGTGATTTCTCCATCACCGTTAATATCCTTATATTTCACGTCGCCCGGACCGAATTTAAAGTCGTCGCTCTCGTATTTACTTTGCGATGCGATGCCCGGTTTCAGTTTTCCGTTGCTGTCGAAGTCGTCGGCTTGGAACAGGCGGTCGGTTTCGTAACCCCATATCTCGCCTAAACGTTTGCCTTGATAGTTGCCATTGATGTTGCGCGTTTGGCTGTTAAACTTGGTGATGACCTCTTTTACGTGTGAGAAAGAGGCCGAAGCCGAAACGCCTAAGCCGTTGGAGAACTGGTGCTGATAGTTTATGCCCAGCTCTAAGCCAGTGCCAGTAATCTCTCCGTAGTTCTTCTTGGGGGGCTCTGCACCGAAAGTGGCGGGCAGCTGTTCGCCTCTGGTGTGCATGCCCGATGTTATGCGGCGATACCAGTCGAATGTTACGTTGAGGTCGTTGTTAAAGAAACTGGCATCAAGACCGAGGTCGAGCGTTGACACACGTTCCCACGTTAGTTCTTCCGAACGAATGGTGGGTGAGCTGAACGTTCCCATTTCCTTACCATCTACAACCCATCCCGAGTTTTGCGGTTTCATGATAGACATGTAAGCATAGGCGGCCACGTCTTGGTTGCCGATGGTTCCCCAAGAGCCGCGAACCTTAAGGTTGGAGAGTGCGGGCTTGGCCCAGTCCATGAACTTTTCTTCGGATGTGCGCCATCCAGCGGAGAACGAAGGGAAGAAGGCCCATTTCTTTCCGATGGGGAAACGCGAAGACCCGTCGTAACGTAGATTGAACTCCAGCAGGTAGCGTTGTAGATAGTCGTAGTTGAGACGTCCGAACACGCCAGCAGCCGCGAAATCGTTGTGATAGCTGTAGTTACTGTTGTAAGAGAACTGGTCTCCGTAGGTCATGGCTATCTCGGGAAACTTCTCGCTGTAGAGCTTTTGGCGTTCTGAGTAATGCGAGAATGCTTCTCGTGTCTCGGCATCGAAACCTGCCATTACTTTGAAGTGGTGTTGCTCGGCTACGTCGAACATATAGGTGGCGTAACCCTTGAAGATGTTCTGCAAGGTGTACTGACTGGACTGTTCCACCATGTTGTGCCACAAACCATAAAGGCTGGTGTAGCTGGAGAAAGGCGCACTGGCAAACATATCGTAGGCGTAAATGGTGCCGCCGTTAAGCTTACGCGCATCGTTGGTGAACGAGAACGTGTAGTCGAAGTTAACGGAGAGGTTCTTCATCGGCGTTATCTCCGTGCCCAGGTTGGTGCGAACGTAGGTGGTTGTGGTGTTTTCGCGGTTGCCGTGCTTGATGTCGGTAACGGCCGAACGGAAGGGCTTGCCCTGATAAGTGGCATAAGGATACCAACGCGGCCAACGCAGAAGGTAGAACCAGGCATCGTATTGGCCAGACGTGAAACGATAAGGCTCGTCGTTCTTGGTGCGGGTGAAGAGTACGTTGGCACGAACCTTCCACCAGTCGCGAATGCTCGACGTGATGCTGCTGTGCAGCGTATAGCGGTCGTATTGGTCGCTATTGTATTTCATTACGCCCGTTTGGTTAAGGTAGCTAAGGCTGATGTTATAGGTGGTTTTCTTGCTGCCGCCCGTCACCGAGAGGTTGTGGTTCTGTTGTGGAGTCCATTTTCTGGTGAACTCTTTGATGGGGTCGAACGAGCGATAGAAGTAAGTGTTGCCGCCAACAATTTCGAAGTCGCGGCCTTGCTGCATCTCTCCGAGTTCTTCTTGCGACATTCCACCGTATTTGTTTTCCCATTCTTCGAGTTTCTTTATTAGTTCCTCGTCGATGGTGTAGCCGATGCTTGTTTCTCTTGTCTTGCCTTTGCTCTTCATTATCTCGAAGATAAAGCGGGCATTGTCTGAGGCTTTCATCTGCTCGGGCATCTTGGTGGGCGTGCTCCACGCAAAGTTGTTAGAGTAGGTTACGTTCACCTTATCGTTGGCTGCGCCCTGTTTGGTGGTGATAAGGATAACGCCCCATGCGGCACGCGTTCCGTAGATGGATGCCGAGGCTGCATCTTTGAGCACTGAAATGGTTTCGATGTCGTCGGGATTTACCAAGTTTAGGTTGGGAACTTCCACGTTGTCTACGAGGATGAGCGGTGATGTTCCTCCCTCAGCGCTAAGCGAACCCACCGAGCCACGTAGCTTAACGGTGCTTTGCGTGCCTACACCGCCAATGCGGTTGGTGATGGTTAGGCCAGGTGTGATGCCCTGCAAGGCCTTGGCCACGTCGGTGATGGGGCGGCTGGCAATGGCCTCTTTCACGTTGACGTTGGCCACGGCACCCGTGAGGTTCACCTTCTTTTGTGTGCCATAGCCCACCACAACAACCTCGCCTAGCTGACTGGCGTTCTCTGTCAGGGTGATGCGCATGTCGGCCCTAGCCGTCACTTGCATGGGATTGTAGCCCACGTAGGTGATGGTTAGCTTGTCTCCCGGGCGTGCGTCGATGGTAAATCGGCCGTTGATGTCGGTCACTGCGCCCACGCCCTTGCCTTCAATGGCTACCGATGCGCCCGTTACGGGTTCGCCGTTGGCATCGGTAACAATACCCGAAAGGCTTGTTTGCTGTTGCACTGCGTTTGTCGTGCGAGGCGATTGTGTGGCTGCTGCCTGCGCCTGATGTGGGGCGAAGGTGCCCGAAAGGGCTGCGAAAGCCGCGCCTAAATAATAGATTCTTCGCATTTTAAATATGATTTGAAATGTTGGTTGTTCGTTTTGGTTAGGCTTATGCCGTAGTTGTAAAGCTATTGCTGGGGGCCAAACGGCTCGAACCTGTTGTTGGCGTACTGCCTGTATATGGCATGCAGTTGGCAGGGTGCTTGCCTTTTGGGGGCAAGTCCCTGCCAATGCTTGTCTTGTTCGCTGTTCTTATCTTCACAGTAACTGGCTGTTAAACCTGTGCTGTTGCCCAGTTGTTAGACTGTTGCAGCTTCCAAACCTCAATAAGGAATGGGCTCTTTACGGCCTGTTACCATCCCGGATTTTGTTCCAATTTCCCGTTAAGGGCCTTTTGTCCCGTGGGGATGGGGTAGAAGTAGTACTTCTTATCGTAGGTCCTTACTTGCTTGCGGGTGTTTGAACCTGCCATGTAAATCTCCCAAGGCGCGGCATTGTTGAGCGTGTCTAGCTCTACTTGCGGCTTGTCTACGGTGGTCATGTTAGCTCCGCGGTAGATGTTGGGGTGCGCCTTAGAGTCTACTAGCTCTAGTTGGTGCCAGCGAATAAGGTCCCAATAGCGGTACCAGTTGTCGAACATCAGTTCGCAACGGCGTGCGCGACGTATCTCCCAAAGTAAGTTACTTACGCCCATGTTGTTGGCAGGGTCGGCATCTGGGGTTAACGTCATGCCAGGTAGCCCTGCGCGACGTTGTAGCAAGTTCACCGACTTGTCCAAATCGTCTTGCGTTATCGAGCCCAACTCGGCCATTGCCTCGGCATAGTTGAGGTAGATGACAGACAACCAATAGATGGGTGCATCGGTGTATTGGCGGTTTATATTGTTGCGTTCGGTTGTGGTAAGCAGTTGGGGGTTGTCGTATTTGGCCACGCCATAACCCGTGGTAGAGGTGAATGCGTTAGAACCTGCCCTTGAATAGGCTTTGCCCTTGAATGCCAACACCGAGTCGAGGGTTGCGCTCAGGCGTTTGTCGCGTACGGTAAAGAGATGGCCGATGTGGTAGCTGGTGTCTTGTACGGTCTTCATTACGCCGTCAACCTTTTTCTGCACGTTCACAATTACCATTTTAGGTGCATCCGTCTTGTTCAGTGCCGTGCTTGCCCGTGGTTTGCCGTCTAAGAACAGATAATTGTCGAACGCATCTTTGGTCATGCCGTTCGTTCCGCCCGTATTTACCGTGTAGTCGATGAGCGAGTGCATCAGCGTGTTCTTAGAATAGGGCTTGTAGAATATGATTTCGGGGTTCTTGCTCAAGTCTGTCGAGTTGTAGTTGCCTTGATAGGTGTCGTTGAGCTTGAATGCCGCATTGCCCATTATCACTTTGCAAGCCTCCACACAGGCGTTCAGATAGGTCTTGGCCCTTGTTGCATCGGGGCCTTTGCCTGCATTGTCTTCCGCTTTGCGGTATTTGCAGTAGGTGCCCTCGTACAAGGCCACGTCTGCGAGCATGGCATAGGCCATGTTCTTAGTGAAGCGTTGCTTGTTTGTTCCCGCGATGTGCTTGGTGGCGAAGTTGAGGTCGGCCGCTACACTGTCCATCACCACGTCGCGATCTACGCGTGGCCCGTATAGAATGTTGTCCGAATGGTGGTCGGGTACGGATATTACCAGTGGCACATTGCCAAACATGCGCACCAATTGATAGTATTGCCATGCCCTATTAAGGCGTGCAATGGCCTGGAAGTTGGCTTTGTCGTCTTCGTCCATGAGAGAAGTTGAAAGCCGATCGAGGATGAAGTTGGCATGCCTGATGGACTTGTAGGCATCTTTCCAATCGCTTGAGGTGGCTGGGGCGTTCTTCCAAGCCCAATCGTTCTTTTGGAAGTCCACTTGGTCGTCGCCCAAAGTCTTATAATAGAACCACCCTTGTCCGCCAGCGTTGCCATATCCCAAGTAGTCTTCGTAGAAAAGATTGCACTGGTCTTCTAGGTTTACGGTGTTGTCCCAATATTCGGGCGTATCTGTGAACTTGTCCTGCGGCGCAAGGTCTAGGAAGTCGTTGCAGCTTGCCAACGCGCCCAACGTCAACAGACCGGCTATGATTATCTTTTTCATTTGTCTAAGGGTCTAGATGGTTTATAATGTTACCTGCATACCAAACGAAAGGGTGCGAGTGATGGGAGCAGTACGTCCCCATCCGCCATACCTCAATCCTGCACCCGCATTTATTTCGGGGTCTACGGGCAGGTCGTTGCCTTTATAAAGCAAGAAGAGGTTACTTGCGCTTAGGTATATGCGTGCCTTTTGTATGTAAGCCTTGCGGGTTAGTTCCTTAGGAAGGGTGTAGCCAAGGGTTACGTTTTTAAGTCTGAGGTACGACATGTCGGTGAGATAGCGCGATTGCGGATAATAGTTGTTCGTTCCTGGGTCGATAACCGATATGTTTCCTTGTGGGTCGTTGCCAGGGAACAAGCGCGGATACTTGTTGGCTTGGTTCACCTCGTAGCGTTCAACGTTTTTCAGTCCGTTCTTATATATCACGCGGTTGTAACTCAGTTGATGGTCGTAGATGGCAAGGTCGGCCTCGCGCATCAAAGGGAAGTTCATTGACGAAACTGTCCACACATGGCGTTTGCCCACGCCTTGGAAGAACAGGTCGAGGTCGAACCCGCGCCATGCGCCGCCAAGGTGGAAGCTGTATTCGTAACGTGGCAAGAAGTTGCCAATCACTTTCAGGTCGCCGTGCTTGTCGGCAGTGCCTTCACCTCCGTCAATAACTCCATTTCCGTCTAGGTCTTTAAACTTAACGTCGCCTGGGCCGTAGTGGAATGAGCCTTGCTCCAAACCCTTTTGCGAGGCAATACCGTTGGCGTAGTTCCATGTTCCGTCAGCGTTTTGCCCTGTAAAGTCGCTCTCTTCGAAGTAGCGGTCGGTTTCAAATCCCCAGATGTCGCCGTAGGTTTTGCCCGAATAATTCTGATTAAGCAGCTTGGCCTTGCTCTCCCATTTGGTTACAACGGTTTTCGAGTCGGCCAAGTTGAAGTTGGCATACACGTTAAACTCGCCGAAACGGTGGTGCCAGTCGAGGGTTAATTCCCATCCGCGCGTGCGCAGAGTGCCTGCGTTGGCCATGGGGGCATCTGTTCCTAACACTTGCGGCAACACCTGACTGGGGGCTAACATGTCGGTGTTTTCGCGCTGATACCAGTCAAATCCCACCGAAAGTTCGTTGTTTAAGAAACCCAGGTCGAGCCCGGCATCGGCTGTTCGTATGCGTTCCCAGGTCAATATGGGCTCAACCAGATTGGGTGTGTTGAACATGGGCAGCTTATTGGCATTCTCTTGGTTGCTGTCTACCCAGTGTACGTCGTCTCTTTCTACTTGGTTGATGAGCGATTCGAACATGTAGTCGCCCACGGCCTCGTTGCCAATCTCGCCGAACGAGGCGCGCAACTTACCGTTGCTAACCACGTTGCGTAACTGTTTGAAGTATGGTTCTTCGGAGAAACGATAGCCCAACGACACGGATGGGAAGAAAGCCCAATGCGAATGGCGTGGGAAACGTGACGAACCATCATAACGGCCGTTAAGTTCCAACAAGTAGATGTCCTTATAGTCGTAGTTTATACGGCCGAAGTAACCCGCAGAAGCGCGGTGGGTGTGTTTGGCATCAAGGTCTTGCCCGATGGGGCTGGCCAAGTTTAGTTCAGGAAAACGCTCGTCGATAATTCCCTTTCTGTTTCCCCAGAAGTAGGTGTACTTCTCCTTTTCGGCATTCATGCCCAACATCACCTTGAAGTTGTGGTTGGTGGCGAAGGTCTTCTCGTAATTGAAGTAGGCGTTAAACGTCCAGGTATTTGTCTTTGAGTTGTCGCGCCACACGTTGGTGTTGCCTTTGTTTACGATATACGAAGGCGTTACGCTGCCCCAGTTTAGGCCATACACGGAAAAGTCTTGCGAGCCCGAGTTCATATTCTCGATGGCGTAAGTGAAGTCGGCGTTGAATGTCAGTCCCTCGGTGATGTTGGCCTTTACAAAGGTGTTGATGCGCAAGTAGTCGTTCGTGACGTTCTTGTCGGCAGCTTGTTTTAGCATGGCCATAATGCGCCTGTCGTGGCCGTTGATGCTGCCCGAAGGCAAGAAGAACGAACCCCATCGCCAAATGTATTGGTACACGTTGTTGTAGGTGTCGGGCGTGGTGAAGTCGCGACGGGTGAAGTTTAAGCGCGCACCCATCTGCAACCAGTCGTACGGACTGGTGGTAACGGCCAGCGAGGCGTTGTATTTGTTCAGCTTGTCGGGGCGTATTTTCATCGTGCCTTCCTTGTAGTCGTAGCCCAAAGATAGGTAATAGTTGCTCTTGCCCGACGACCCTTGTACAGACAGGGCATGGCTTTGGGCAGGTGCGGCGTTGTTGTAATAAATCTTGTTGATGTCCCAGTCGGCATAGTAGTAGGGCGTTTTGTCGATGATGGTGTAGTCGCCAATATTGTTGTCGTCTACATATTGGCGCATCTCGCGGTAATCTTGCTTGCCGCCGTTCTGCTGTTTCCACTTCTCGGCCAGCGGTAACAGCTTATCGAAATACATGCCGAAGAGTTCCACCTCGTAGTTGTTGGCATTGGCTTTGCCTTCTAGTGCTGCCCTAAGCTGCGATGGCACGTCGGGGAATTTTGGTAAGAAGGTTGCTCCGTCCCAAGCGAAGTTGTTAGAATAGTTTATCGTGGTGCGGTCGGTTCCCTTCGCTCCCTTTGTTTGTATCAGTATAACGCCGAAAGCGGCCCTTGTTCCATAGATGGAAGTAGAGGCTGCATCTTTAAGCACCGAAACGCTTTCGATGTCTTGCGTGTTAAGGAACGAGATGTCGTCCATGGGCACGCCGTCTACAACGATGAGCGGGTTGCTTGTGGCATCGTTGCTCAACGTTCCCACACCGCGAATGCGCAGGGTGGGCTTGCCGTTGATGTCGCCGTTGTTGCTGATGACCGACAACCCCGGCACAGCACCTTGCAGGGCTTTGGCCACATCTTGTTGTGGGCGGCCGGCCATGGTCTTTGACAGGTCTACGGTGCTTACGGCTCCCGTAAGGTTGGCCTTCTTTTGTGTGCCATAGCCCACAACAACCACTTCTGAGAGTTGCCCAGCGTCTTCTTGCATCTCGACTTTCATCGATTCGGATGCTGTAACGGTTACGGTTTTGTAGCCTACATACGAGATGGTCAACTTAGCGCCGGGGCGCACGTTGATGGTAAATCGCCCGTTAATATCGGACACGGCACCCACGCTCTTTCCCACTACGGCAACAGATGCGCCGGTGATGGGTTCGCCTTGTGTGTCGGTAATCACGCCCGTGATGGTGTTCTGCTCTTGCATTTCGGTCACGGTTGCCGTCCCCTTTGTTTCTTTTGCCGCTGCCGTGAGCGTTGTCCACGGGGCGGTGAGGGCAGCCAGCATTGCACATAAACAATAAGCTTTTTTCATAAGGACATTATTAGGTAGCTACGTTGTGAAAGATACCAGCGCTTTCTTTTCGTTTTCCACGGAGTGGATTTCCTTTCCGTGGCGTGGATCTGACGTGCTGGCACATGTTCGCTCGGTATGCTGTTGTTAATGTAATTGTTTAGAATATACGACCTTTTCATCTTTTTAGGTCTGGGTATCATCGATTGTTTGTAGCAAATTTACCGATTTTTAATATATGTAGACCTATTTTTGTGTTAAAAATCATTTATATTACAAGATTTAAGAATTTGGTATCGAAAGGTTAATTGGTGTTTAATATGCTGCTTTTTCGATGTTTTTACGGATTTGTTTGTTGGGCTGATGTAAAAAAGATTGTTTCTTGAAGTTTTGTAGTTGTGTGCTTACAAATGTTTATTTTTGACCATCGTTAAAACGAAATCATTTTCTTTCTTCGAGCGAATAAGATAATTTATTTTATTAAAGATAGCCTCTTTATAGATAGATTGCTTGAAGAATGAAGAGCAAACTGCAGATGGACGGGTTTTACAAGTTAGCAGGTTGGCAAACTAATTAGCTGACGAGTTGAGGAGTTGATAATCAGTTGACGACTTGACGAGTTAACGAGTTGACAAGAGGATGACTAGTTGGCAAGTAGACTAGTTGATTGACAGTTGACGAGTAGACGAGTTAATAAGTGAGATTTCAGTGGACAAGTAAAGTTATGAATTTGTCTGCTCGTGTACTCGTTGTCTTGTCCACGCGTTACCTTGTCCACTCGTCATCTTGTTATCTTGTCCACTCGTCCACTTGTTGACTCTTATCTTTGTCCGCTTTTCAGTATAAATTTTAACATTATGGCTGCCCTTTTTGTCCACCAACTGCCCACCTTGTCGCAAAAAATCGATTCTCGCGGAGGTTTGTTTTGATGCAAAAAGAGGTTAGTTCTACATGCGGGCAAAATGGATATTTATTTAAGCTAAACGCCACTAGCACCCGTTTTGGGGTCGTTAGCGGCAAAATGGAGTGCGTTTTGCCGCTAAATGCAGTGCGTTTTGGTGCTAAACGCAGTGCGTTTTGGTGCTAAATGCAGTGCGTTTTGGTGCTAAATGCAAGTCAAAATGGTGCAAAATGCAGTGCAAAGTGGTGCCAAATGCAATACGAAAAGCATAAAAATGCACCACTAAGGTATAAATATAACCTTTGTTCGCCATTAAAAATATGGCTGAAAAGGGTAAAATAGCCGTTAAAAAGTGGAATTTTAGGGGCTAAAAGTGGGTAATTGGGCTTGAAAATTTACAAGTTGGCAACCAAACTAGAAAGGCAAAATGGTGCAAAATGCGGCTTATGTTCTTGAAAATGGACAAAACAAAAGGCGTAAAAGGTAATAAATGGTAGTTATTTGCCTACTTTTCAACCTATGTATTCGCTAGAACGGCGTGAAAAATAGAGTGGTATTGTAAAATAAAAATTAATAATTTAAGATTTCGAGTTGATGAGTTTTAGAGTTTGTATGTTGATGAGCTGATGTATTCGGGAGTTGTTGGGTTTTCATGAGGTTATAAGTCTGTGACTAGATTTGTCCTGTACTTCGTATATGAGAGGGGGTGTTTAGCTTGTGTTGGCATCACAAGGATAACCAACTCCTCTCAGTTGATAGAAATTTTAAAAGTCATGACGGCCTCAACAGGTTGTCGTTTCCCTTTTCTTGTTTTGAGATAAATACGACCATTTTGACATGAGAACAGTTTTTTTGCGTAAGTACAGTTCTTTTTTACATAAGAACATAAGAAACATAAAAAGTCATTTTGTCTTTTCATTACGTGCCACAGGAAACCTGCCTTCAACTTGCTGAGAATGCAGCGGTTGTTATCAAACAGGCCATTTTTCTAGGTATGCCCGCGTTTTGTTGCAGACAAAAGAGTTAGAATTTCGAATTTTATCGTATCTTTGTTCGGTATTTCGTATATAAGATGGTTGTTTATCTTATTTTTTTTGCCCGAAAATAATAAGTTCCTCTCAATTATACAAATCTAATAAAACAAGACGAGCTCAATATAAAATTAATGTATTAATTCAAAGATGAATAGAATATTTTGTTTAGAAACAGAGTGGGAACAGACAGTGCACGACTTAAAGAGTAAGTCTGCTGTGCTACCATTACTTGACTTTCTGAAGAATACTATAAAAATAGATTACAGCTTTAGACAGGTTGCTACTAAGTTTGATTTTAGGTATTACATAGAGCATCTACAACAACCAAGTTATAGTGCTTATGACTTAATTTATTTATGTTTTCATGGACAGAAAAGAAGTATCTGTTTTGCCGATAAAACAGATTTTGATTTATTGAGTTTTGCAGAGAATGAAGAATACAATGGAATTTTTGAAAATAGAAACGTACATTTCGGTAGTTGTAGCACTATGAAAATGACCTATGAAGATATCAAAACGTTTAAGCGATTAACAAAATCAAGAATGGTAACAGGTTATACCAAGGATGTTGATATTACATCAAGTTTCATTTTTGAGGCGTGGTTGTTGAATACAATCCATACAAACGAAGGGTATGCCGCAAAGCGAATTAATGCTCTTGCAGAGAAGGAAATGCCGTACTTCACAAAGGTATTTGGTTTTGAAGCCTTTTGATTTTTATAAGCAGAAAAGGGCTAAGGGTTTACACAATTGGCGCCTTGTCTGATGTTGAGGTCAACTTAACTTAGCTCTCTTTCTTGTCTTTTTCAGAAGAATTAGTATGAATGAGATATTGTTCCATGCCTATCATCTCGTTTAATAAAAACTTGTGATGTTCCAAAATTACGCCCCGCTCCCTCTCTTCTCTTAGATATAGTGAGGGAGCGGGGCTGGTTGTAGGCTTAAGAGCACGACTTACTCTTTCTTTCTTTGGGCTACCTTTCCGCTATTTTCATCGTATTCTTTCTGCGAACCATGTGTTGCGAAGGGGATGAAGATGAGGAGAAGGATGAGTAGAAG